>Ga0299912_10001258_pt1 | contig 20540 bp, 19 predicted proteins | sample RVTome_2_FD_207667 | JGI IMG/M metagenome (GOLD analysis project Ga0299912, IMG submission 207667) | Soil microbial communities from uranium-contaminated site in the Upper Colorado River Basin, Wyoming, United States - RVT95D214 (version 2) ... | reverse complement strand
GTCCTAAGACCCACATTAGCTTAACCATCGCCACCTCTGGAAGCATCGATAGTCCGGGGATGATGCCGAGAGCTTGTTCTTCACGACCAGTCTCGTACACATCCATACCAGTAAATCCCCACAAGGTTTGCAATGACATAACCAACGTAATACCCGCATTATGTGCCTCCTTGATCTTGGGGAAGCAACGGTGTGGGAAGTGCCCGAGGCCCGTACCAGCCAGGACGAGGCCCTTGTAACCATTATTAATGTAAAAGTCAAAGAGGGTCGGGTCCAGTCCTGGGAATGAATAGATAAGGCCCACTTTTTCTTCGAGTTTCGTATCTGCTACGGTGGGTTTATTCGAGCGAGGCCGGTAATCATTCTTAAGCATTGTAATTTCTTCATTGTCGATCTTTGCGAGTGGTAAGTCTCCAATGGTGCGGAATGTATGCCGGACCGAAGAATGCATTTTCCGAACCCGTGTACCCTTATGGGCGAGACCATATGTGTGGGACGGACTACCCAACATTGCTACGACAACTTCAGCAAAGGGGGCCCGTGCAGCGAGTTGTGCCGCGTGAATGAGATTGAGCGCCGCATCGCTAGAGGGACGGTCACTGCTCCGCTGAGATCCCACTAAGACCACAGGAATGGAGAGATTAGGCAACATGAAGGAGAGTGCCGCCGCCGTATAACTCATCGTGTCGGTACCGTGCCCAATCATCACTCCCTTGTACTTCTTCTTTGATGCTTCTGCAACCTTAGTTGCCAGTTGGCCCCAGTACTTGGGTTGCATATCTTCCGAGAAAATCTTGAACACAATTTCCGTGTCAAGATTGCAAATGTCAGCTAGCTCGGGCACAGAACTAAATAATTCTCCGGGAGTAAAAGCAGGAATGACTCCCCCCGTTGTATAGTCGAGGCGTGATGCAACGGTGCCCCCCGTCCCGAGTAAAATAACGTTCGGTTTCTTATTGTCCCTTGGGAACGTTTTTTCCGGAATTTGATATTTGGCTTCTTGCTTCCCCACGACTTCAATAGACGTACTCTCATCCACTTCTATGCCCATATTGTACCCGTTTTTCATTTTAATTTCCAAGAACCCCGGGGTCGCAAATTTGTTGCGGGGGAGGACAATGCCCTCGAACAACCCTTTCGATGTTTTGACTTTGACGATGCTCCACACGCCAGCACCGGTTTTTTGAAGGAGTTCCTTAGCAGCACCAGAATAACCTTCTAGTTCATTTCCACTCATCACTTCCCTACCTCCTTCAAGTAAGTAGCTAGCTTTTCTTTTAGCATCGTATTCACCTTCTGACCATCAGATTTGCCCCGAACAATCTTCATCACATCTCCCATGACAGCTCCAAGAGCCCGTTGGGGATTAGATTTTATGACTTCTTTGTCCTTTATGATCGTGTCTTGTATAATTTTTGCTAGATCTTCATCGCTCAAAGCATTACCCACGATTTCTTCCACAATTTTGGTAATTTTTTTCTCCGGATTTTCTGCGATTACTCCGAGGACATCCTGCAACGCTTCCTTGCTTAATTTACCCTCATTAAGTAATTTGAATAATTCTAGGAAATGGGGGGTGTCTAGGTTTTCCACCGGTTTTCCCTCACGCCGCAACGCGGTAACGGTTTCTAAGAGGGTTGTCGCTGCAAGTGTTGCAAATTTGGAATCAATCTTGACAATCTCGAGGAACAGGTCAATATCGCCTGAAAGAATCAGTTTTTGGACGAAATCCTGACTAATACCACATTGGTTTGCAATCTCTTCTTTCATTTCCCATGGATAACCCTTCAGGGAAGCCTGAATCTCCTTTACACGCTTCAAATCGATGGGGATCGCGGTGGAGTCTGTATCTGGGTACAAGCGAGCACCCCCTTGGAGTTTTCGCATGAATTCCGTGTTGCCATTCTCGACTGCTCGGCGTGTTTCAGGGGGGACGCCCTGAAAAGCATCTTCAAGACGAGCCTTTACTTGGACCATAGCCCTCACTGTAACTTCTTCGGGACCCAGAACGAGGATGAACGCATCTCCCTCTTGGATTTCTAATTTCTCTCGAATTTTTATGAGTTCCTCGCCGTTAAATCCATATTTAGGAAGATCTTCATCTGAATGGATGATTCCCTTGAGACCTGTAATAATTTTGACTCTATCGCTCACTTCCGTTCCCAAACGGCGGTTGTATTGCACTTCTTTTCCAAGTAAACCTGCAGATTTCGGGACTTTAATCCCAAGTAACTTTTCCCCTTTCTTCAAACCCGCCGCTACCATTTTGCACGTTGTCTTTTTAAAGAGCGATGACAAGTCTTGCGATTCTTGGGAGACAATCTCAGCCCCAGTTACTCCCTTGGCAGTTAATTCTTTCTTAATCTCGACCAGTTTTTGTTGGCGTTCAATTTCGTGATCAATGAGAATGGGAATCCAATCCAATTTTTGGACGCCCTTAATTTCAATGCGAGTCCCTTCCTTTATACTAACGTTAATATCCTGCCGGATGGACCCTATCACCTTGTGTACCTTTCCCGTGGATCGCAATAATAATCCCAATCGAAATGCTGCCTCACGGGCTTCATGCGGGTCATTAATGTCCGGTTTCGTCGTGACCTCAACGAGGGGAATACCAAGACGATCTAACCGATAAAACACCGTCCGTTCTTCCGTTTTTATTTTCCGGGCGGCATCCTCCTCTAAACACAGGATGTCAATGCGAATGTTTTTGGAATCCGATACGGGATATTGCCCATCTTTCGCGACAATCATCGTGCGCTGGAACCCCGCAGGGACGGAACCATCCAAGTAATTTTTACGACACACGTGCATTTCGTCAATAAGGTTCATTTTCAGGAGGGATGCGATTTCCCACGCAACGTCCATCGCTTCTGGATCGCAGTGGAAGGGCGGAGTGTCATCGTATTCGTATGTGCAAGTATTGGAATTATACCCTTCATATGCTACCGTCATCCCTTTCTCGAACTCCAGCAACATACCCTCATCAAACACACCCATCTCACCCAAGACGGGGCGAAAGGTTCTCTTGATCATAAAATCGGGCTCTTTCGTTCCCAGCATTTCATTTGGACACCGGCAAAATAGCTTCTTTTTGGTCTTCAATTGCTGGTGGATTTCGAGGCCCACTTTCAAACCAAGTTTTTCATAATCTATTTTTTTCTCGGGCAAGAGGGACACCTTCCGTAATCACGTTATCAAAATTAGTATAGATTAACTAATTTTATTTAATTCTATTAATTTTTGCATTCAAATAGTCATCGAATAAGGGATTAACGCCAATCCCGCTATCCCCTTTGCGAACGCATTGGGGAGTGCTTTTTTCGTAATGTTATACGCCCCGTTCACGTCTGCATTGATGATTTGTCCATTCGATGTGCGGAATAACCCGCGATTCACTCGCTTCCCTGCATACGTGTCATGCTGCTCAATGCTCTCATTGTCCAAGAAACTGCACTTGGACGTGTAGCTCTCTTCGTGCGTAATGATCTGTATTCCAACGAGTTTTGCCTTGTACTCGATCATTGCAGTCAATTTGGCAAAGGGGACTTGAACAAAAGTCTGGTTGATACGTTTTCCCATCGTAACTGCTTGTTTCCAGCCTTTATTGTAGCCAACAACGATAGTGCCGATGTCGTTTTGAAGACAATAGTGAATCACTTTCCGAGAAATTTTATGGAAAATGTCCCGAATTTGGTTATTGCGCTTCTTCAAGATTTTTTGCTGTTGTTTGGTTTGAAACTCACATTTTTGCTTGTCTTTGGTTGATTGCAAAAAAGCGTTGATTTTATTGTAGAATTGATTTGCGGATTTGACTATCCCACCTTTAATAACAAAGGGGTGTTTGCCTACGTTATTTACTGCGGTTATGAGATTGTTCAACCCTAAATCAATTCCCAACACGTGATCTGGATTCAAATTGAGATTAAGTTCTTGGTTTTGGTAAATGATTTCGCAAATATAGTAATTCCCCTTCGGTATAATGCGAACTTGTTGGTATCGTTGGATTCTGGTCTTAATCGGCGGCAAATGCGTGGATTTCAGAAAGTGAATACGACCATCCTTAACCCGCGAATTTTGACTGGTGAAAATAATGATTGATTCTCCATCTTTCGGTTTGTATTTTGGCGGTTTCGGCCTTCCTAAGAATTTCGATGGATTAATTTTGTATTCTTTCAATGCAGAAAAATAGCTCTTCCAGTTCTTCGCGACCAAATCCAAAATTTGCTGCGATGTTTGGGCAGGTAATGCTTTGTAACAATCATAATTCTTCAGGATGACTTGCAGGTCGTAATAATTGAGGAGTTCTTCGAGATTGAAAAAGAACTGGCGGAACTGAAAATTCGCCTCGTTGTACAGGTTCTTCGCTAAGTGACAGAGATGGGATAATTCTAGCGAGGATTTGAGTTGAACCTGTTCCGCCAGTTGCGTTCATTCATCATCTCCATTCGTTTCTTGAATCAATTGTTGAATAACGAATTTTTTTCTTTTGCTATATAATTTCATCGCAAAACAATGAAGCAATGACACAATTTCTTCAACCACTTCTTCCGAATCTAATTTTGGATTGCCAACTTCTGATAGCACAACTATTTTTGTGCCGAATACTTTGAATAAATGGGAAAAGAGTTCAAATCCGACTCGACTTAATCGGTCTTTATAAGTAATGATGATTTTTTCGACTTTTTTTTCTAATACATCGTCAAGCATGATAAAAAAGTCCTTACGTTTATCGAAAGAAATGCCCGAAGCAATGTCAGAGAAGATTCCATTTATTTGGAGTCCATTTGAAAAGGCCCAATTTTTGAGTAACTCAATTTGGTTTTCCAAATCATTTTTCTGTTTTGGTGTAGAAACTCGCGCATAAAGATATGTCTTCCGTTTGACATTCTCATTGAGAATAGCATAAACCGAATCTTCCGTATAATCCCAATGCCCATTCGGCATCTCTTTGCCAATTAATTTCCCTTGTTTTCGATAATTATAAACCGTTGGCCGGGAAATGCGTAAAATTCGCATAACTTCTTGAGTTTTCATTATTAATTATTAAAAATAAGCATATTTATTTACACTTATCTATTCTTTGATGGATTAGAATTTAATGAGGCAGATTTTTGGACACGTAAACACCATCAAGATAATAACCGCGTTGATAAAAGTATTGCCGGACGCCGATGCCCGAAATAACAGCAATTTTCTGTGCATCAAACTCTTCTCGGGCAATCTTTTCAACCTCTTGGAGGAGGCGGGTACCGAACCCCCGGTGCTGAACTTGATCGAGAGTCGGTTTTTCGTGAGTGCGGACTAATTCCCCTACAACGCGAAGTTCGCGAACAATGGGAACAGGAGTGGGCAGCAATTCAGGGCGGAATTCACGAGGGGATGGAATCCGCAATCGCACGTATCCCACGAGAACATCCTTTACTAGAGTTTCAAACGACAGGAAAATTTCTCGCCCCTCGGATGCCTCGTAATCCATTCGATGGAGGACTAAATCCTCCGCATCTAGCTGTCGGGGTTTCATGAAACCCTCTTCCCTGCAACGGATGCACTTGCACCCCTCCCCTGTCGATTTTAAATATGCTTGGACTAGTTCCCGTAGATTGCTTTTTTTAACCCCAGCTACAATTAGTTTTGCAGGAATATCGCGTTGTACGCGCTGGATCCGAACATATGGCGGGAGTTTTTGTTTAATTCCTGCAATTAATTTCACCATCTCTTCAAGTTCGTAAGGTTTGTAATCTCTCGCGATAAATTGGTCGTATAACTGGGTTCCCTCGATGACTAGGGTTGGATATATTTTCAACATATCAGGACGATACGCTGGGTTTTCAAACAAACGAGTGAACATTTCCCGGTCCCTTTCCAGGGTTGCTCCCGGCAAATTCGGCATCATATGAGCATTAATTTTCAACCCCGCGTCTCGCGCCACTTGGAATGCTCGGATAGTCTCTTTCGTGGTGTGCCCTCGGTTAATTCTCTGATACACGTCATCAAACACCGTTTGCACTCCGATTTCCACGCGCGTACCTCCGAATTCCAGCATACGATTAACGTGTTCTTCTTGGCAATAATCAGGGCGGGTTTCAAAGGTGATTCCGACAAGGTGACGCTCAGAGGTTTCTGCAAGTTGCTTGGCCTCTTGGAGTGATTCAACTTCTCGGTTTAAAAAACCCTCATAGCACCCCCTGACAAACTCTTCTTGATATACAACAGGTGCCGCGCAAAGCGTACCCCCCATACAAATAATTTCAAGCTTGTCCATCCGGTGGCCAATAGCTTCTAAATCTTCAATGCGGGATGCAACTTGCTTGCGACTATCATAATTGAACATTAAAGATCGTCGCGCGGCAGGTTCCTGTCCCGTATACGACTTGGCGACCGCTTCTCCAGGTTGCGAATTTTTTCCAGGACAATAAATACACTTCCCCGGACAATCAAGGGGTTTCGTCATTACTGCAATAACTGAAACACCTGAGAGCGTTCGGGTCCTTTTTCTACGGAGTAGTCTGAAAATCTCCTGATTTTCTTGGGTATTACAAGCTGCAAGGACGGTGGCGTTCTTGATGATATTACATACGTGAAACTTTTTAGAAATTTTCGCCTTCAATCGCTCAATTTCCCTGCGAGTCACGTTTGGATGATTTAACAAATATTCCGCAATTTCCCGGGCTGCTTCCCTCTCGGCACTCGATATGGGATGATCTTCCTTCATTTAGAGGTCACGCTTATGTCCCGAGAATTCCCGGACCTTCCGTCCAAAATCCGTGCAATTCCGGAGGACTTCGCCGCTGAATACGGGGCCATCCTTGCACACTCTCAACCCGAGCGGGTCAATAGCGCATAATCCACACAATCCCATTCCACACCGCATCATTCGCTCGAGGGATGCTTGGAAAAGGGGAACCTTGAATTTTTCCGCAATATCTAATGCTTTGACTAGCATTCGCTCGGGTCCACACGTGGCAAGATATTTGATTTTCGTGCTGGAAGGCAATTTTTCGAGTTGTTGGACCAATAAATCCGTCCCAAGTCCTTGGCACCCGCAGCTCCCATCTTCAGTTGCAAAGTGATATTCAATCGCTTTTTTTTGCATCAGTTGCTCAAATTCGCTATGAAAAAGGAGGTCCTCACCACAGGGGGCGCAATTTACAACAGTTGGTTTTTGTTTTTCGCGTACTTTACTAAGAATTGCAGCCCGTAAGGGCGCTAAACCAACACCACCACCAAGGAAAATTCCCGGGGCGGAGGGTATTTGAAATCCATTCCCGAGTGGGCCGCGTACACCAAACTGCTCCCCTACGTTCAAACCACACAATGCACGGGTTGCTTCCCCGACTACTTTCACGCTAATCCCCCAGTAATTTGGGGGTTCGAAGAATGAAACGGATATGGGAATTTCATCGAGGCGAGGTAACCAGATCATAAAAAATTGGCCGGGCGTGAAGGGCACAATAATTTCCTGATCTTGATTTTCCCATCCTGCGGGAACATAATGAAAGTACAGGCTCGTAATGGCCTTGGTTTCTTGAATCTTTTTTTCTATCGTGACTAGTTTTGGTTTGCGAATCATGAGTTCCTCACGCCTTGTGCGCCCTTCCTATAATTTCTTGTACAGTTTTGAACTTATTTTTCCCGAGGTATTTCCTCGTACCGTCTGCTAACTCGCTGAAAAGCTCAAAGCCGTTCCAAAGGGCGGATCCTATTTGAACTGCTGATGCCCCCGCGAGGAAAAATTCTACAGCATCTCGCCAGTCACAAATCCCACCACAGCCGATAATGGGTATTTTCACACTCTCGAATAGGTCATACACAATTTTGACCGCAATCGGTTTGAGCAACTTGCCCGAGATCCCCCCTGACTTATTGGCGAGGACGGGACATTTCGCATCTATGTCGATCAACATCCCTCGCACGGTATTGATGGCGGTTATGGCATCGACCCCTGCCTTTTCTGCGGAATGGGCGATTTCTACGATGTCCGTCACGTTTGGATTTAATTTTGCAATAACTGGCAGCTGCGTTTGACGCTTGACAAGGCGTACGACTTCCGATGTGAGTTGGGCATCGGCGCCTATGCAGGAGACGTGGGCATGCGGGCACGAAATATTGAGTTCTATCGCATCCGCCCCCATCTTTTCCCCCTTTTTTGCCATTTCGCCATATTCTCGTAATTCTTCCCCAAAAACGCTCAAAATAACAACTGTGCCCTTCTCCTTCGCGAATTTTACCTCCTCGGCAAATTCGTTAATGCCCGGATTGGCCAACCCCACTGCATTCAAAAAAGTATCCGGGAATATCTCGATCACGGACGGATTATTATAGCCTTGTTGTGCAACCGGTCCAAGAGATTTAGATACTACAGCACCGGCCCCCGCTTGAAATGCTTTAGCTAACGTGGACCCGGACACGCCAAGGATTCCCGATGCCATGATAAAAGGCGTTTTCAATTTGAGAGATGCAATATTGGTTTCAAGCACGCAAGGTCTCCTTTGCATTCATCATTATATTATTAGAACGCTTCAAGCCAAAAAAATTTAATCTACGTGAAACAATTTGCTTTAAGGTTCACAACCGGGGATTTTAATGAACTACTTCGTTGTCGATACGCTCTTTGGCAGTTTTCTCTTAGATGAGAGCGCCACCGTGAAAAAAGTCTTGTCATTTGGTACCGATGCTACAGCTATACTCGCCAAACTTGAGGAATACGCGAAAGACCCTCGGAACTTGTATGGCAACCTACTCACTCCCAGCGAGTTCAATAAAGACGATAAATGCATTGTTGAAGCAGAATCATTGGTTCCCGTGTTGAAGCAAGTTCTGCCTTGCGATGTGCAAGCAGAAGCGCCTAGTAAAGGAGGGGAGATTCTCCGAGGAAGTCTCTTCAAGCAACTTGAGAAAGATCCATGGAAATTGGCAGTCGATTCCGCGATTAGTATTTGCCGGGAAGTCAATCAAACCCTCTCGCGGACTGGCATCAAGTTCCTTTCCACGCAGTCCGACCAGCAAGTCAAGCAGGCCATTGAAACCATAGATGATATCGATAAGAGCGTGAATCTCTTTTCATCCCGCATCCGGGAATGGTACGGCCTCCACTTTCCAGAGTTAACTGACAATCTCGTTGCAGATCACCTTCTTTTCGCGAAAATTATTGTCACCTTAGGTAAGAGGGATCAACTTTCCATCCAAAATTTAATGTCCCAACTAGGCCTTAACGAAAATCTCTCCAAAACGATTGCGAGCAATGCATCGAGTTCGATGGGGGCTGAAGTCACAGAATTTGATATTACCGCCATCCAGCGGTTTGCTCAAAATATCATCAATCTATTCGAACTTCGTTCCCAAACCGAGCGTTACATCGATGCTATGATGTCTCAGGTAGCCCCTAACATCCAAGCGGTTGTCGGTAGCCTGGTAGGGGCGCGTCTCATATCTCTAGCAGGAAGTCTCAAGATTCTCGCCCTCAAACCCTCGTCAACGATTCAGATTCTTGGCGCTGAAAAGGCACTCTTCCGATCTCTCAAATCCCCAACCGCTACATCACCCAAGCACGGCGTCATCTTTCAATGGCCACCCCTGCGTACCGCGAAATTCTGGTTGAGGGGGAAAATTGCCCGCGCGGTTGCCGGCAAGCTGGCGATCGCGGCGAAAGGGGATTTTTTTACAGGTTCATTTATCGGGGATGAATTAAATGCCGCCTTGCGCAAGAGAATAGCTGATATTGAGAAGAAATATCCTGAAGCTCCGAAACAAGAGAAAAAACCCCCGGCACCGCGAAGAAGGGAAGGTGGGTTTGGGTATACTGGCAAGGGCCGGCAGGGCAAATCATTTCAAAAACGGGGCGACCGAAGTTCCAACCGAGAACGTGGTCAATATGGAAATAGACCTCCACGTTCTCCCAACCGACCTCGCCCTGATCGTAAAGGAGGATATCAATAAATGAGTCCGAATCTCTCGTCACATAAGTTTGAGGGAGTTTTTACCGATCCCAATCGCTCTGACAAACTTTATACAATTAATCTCGTCCCTGGTGTTTACATGCGGGATGAAAAGATCTTCAACGAGGGTGGAATGGAATATCGAGAGTGGAATCCCTATCGTAGTAAGTTAGCCGCGGCAATTCTCCGTGGGATGAAAATCATACCCGTCCAACCCCGGAAAACAGGTCTTTATCTCGGCGCTTCCTCTGGCACGACCGTTTCCCACGTTTCAGATATGATTGGTGAGGGAGTCGTCTATGCAGTCGAATTTGCCCCTCGGTCGTTGCGAGAGCTCATTCAAAATTGCGAGGGGCGGTATAATGTCGTACCTCTCTTAGGGGATGCCACACTTCCCGCTCAGTACCGGCAAAAAGTCCTTGGTCTCGTGGATTTTTTTTACCAAGACGTTGCGCAACCATTTCAAGCGAAAATTCTAGTAGATAATGCAAAATTTTTCCTGAAAAATGAAGGGTTAGCTTTCCTCGCGATCAAATCAAGGAGTATTGACGTAACGGAGGAACCCGAGAAGATATACCAACAGGAAACAGATATCCTCAAACGGAATAACTTTGAAATTTTAGAAACTTTAACGTTGGAACCTTTCTCTGCAGACCACGCAGTAATCATTGCTAAGTACCACCGTCAGTAATAAAAATTAAAAATCTGTTATTTTTCTTTGTCTCACTTTATCGTTAAGGATGTTCTGCGATGTTTTCCAACTTTTACGGGCGAAAGGAGGCAAACTCTTGTGGTTCTGGACCCAATCTCCAAGAAATTTAATTGTCGTTGGGTCACTAGGGTACCCAGATCCGATTTCGCCATATTTTTCACGGATTTTCGCAATTTCAGCATCCCGGCGAGTCTTTGCGATAATTGACGCAGCACCCACAATCGGGTACATGAAATCTGCTTTATGTTTGGCAATAATTTCAACATTTTTTAAACCCGCTATTTGGTTGATATTTTGGCCAAACCTCTCCTCTTTCACGTCCACTGCATCAATGTACACGATATCTGGTTTTAGCTCAGCTAAAATTTCTCCCATAGCCCGGACTTCGATTTCATTCAAGGACACGCCGTTCGCTCGTGACTCGTCAATCATTTCCGGACTTAATTCTCGAATTACTAGTTTTTCAACTACTTTTTGAATTTTTGGGGCGAGTTTTTCTCGATTCCGTGGGGTCAATAGTTTAGAGTCTTTCACTCCAATCTCATTCAAAATAGAATAGTTCGTTTCAAGGATCGTGAGTCCACAAATAACCATAGGACCAAATACGGGCCCCCTCCCAGCCTCGTCTATCCCGCCAATAAGTTTCATGAAGAAGAGCCTTTTTCATGTTTTATTTTCTGGGATCGTTTTTCAAATAAATTTATGAAATCCTTTGACGAGGATAATTTCTTGAGATCACCCTCCTCCATCACCGGAATCGAGATCTTCGCTTTGTCATCGAGTTTGGACGCGTCATCAACGATGACTAAGACTTTATTTTTTAATTCAGATAATTTTGAGACGATTTCAATCTTTTTTTGTATGTCCGTTTTATCAGTTTCAGATACGCCGGTAATAATGGGTTGATTCCATTCAACCAAGCTTTTCAAAATTGGTTTATCTATATCTGTTTTCTGGATAATTTGGTTGAGGAATAAGTCAAATGGGGCCCGTTTCGTCCAGAACGTTTGCAGGCCTATTTTTATGAGTTCTTGATCGATTTCCTTTTCGAATGATGACTCCCCCTGCCGGAGTGGTAATTCGACCTTTGGATGAATTTGGAGGATTTCAATTGGGACGGTAAAATCGACTTGAAATCGTTTTTTTAACACCTGTACTGATTCCAAACTGATGTTCATTCGGTCCTGTTCGTAATTGACTATCGCTTTTTTCGAAACGCCGAGTTCTGAAGCGATGGTGCTCCGTGAAATGTTTGCCTCTTCTCTCACTCTTCGTAACATTGGTCCATCTATCCGGACGATGAACCCGCCGCGTTTCGCAATGATGTGAGGATTTTGTTGATAGAGGATAATATTTTGAAAGGTCTTGAAATTAATCGCAACGATTTCATCGCGTTTATAGATTGTGTCATCCTCTAGTGGATCCCTGCGATTTCGTTCTGCGATGATAATAGGCGTACCTTGCAAAATATGGGCCAAAAATTTCATTTCTTCTGTTTGGGTGGATTTCAAGCGGTCGATGTTTTGAGTGACTTTGAAAATCAACAAATTATTTCCGTTCCGAGCGATAATATCAAAGCAAAAATTACGAAATTTAAAATTCATGAAGACATTGAAGCCGGCGGTTTCTAGGAGTTTACCAATGGGTCGCACATCATCAGGAACCGCTAAATCGTTTTTTGCTATAAAATACACAACCGCTGAATCTTTCTCTACATCCTTCTTGAAAACGCGATCAAAAATACTTTTCCTTCACGGCGGTAAAATGCCTCTATTTTTATGAATTTTACTTAAGAATTCGTTTGCTTTCGTGTATCGGGGATATTTTTTCTCCAACTTCCGAAATCTTAAATCGTGATGGCGTTTTCCTTGTTTGATTCCTCGAATTGCGTGGAGCATTTCGTGATATAAAATGAATTCTACCACGTAGACTGGCACGCTGGATGCATCTAATGTTTTGCTCACCTCAATAATGTGGGATTGGGCGTGCCAGAGGCCGAATCGTTTGTATGTAGTTCGTTTCCCCCACGTGACTAATATGTCTGAATTCACATAATAGTCTAGAAACATTTCTGGGAAGGATCTGGCGACCTCTCTCAAGTGTTCCTCCAAATTATACGTGGAACCTTGAGGATTGCACTGTGACCGCCTTAATGATATCATTTTTTGTCGTTCCACGTCCGCCTTCTCTTTCAAAAATTGTATCAGAATTGTGCGTTGAGATTGATATTCCATCGTATGGACATTTTTTTTCAGGCGCGCGAGAAGTGTGTAGATTAGTGCTGAGATAATTTCCTCGGGAAATTCTTTCACTCCCAATGCGAAAGAAAAGGTCGGAATGCCCGTTCTTAGTCTTATGGAAGCCACTTGTTTTTTTTGACGAAATGTGACAATCGTACTCGAAAAACCAAACCGCGTTGCCTGTTGTCGCGCGATGTCAAGGATTTTATCCACGCTTGTGAGTTTGATTTCAAGATATATATCTAGGCTTTCTGTTCTGACGAATACTATATTAGATACCACAAAAAAGGCGCCGTTCAGTTGTGTTCATCTCCTGAGAACAAAATATTGCATATATTTTCCGTTTGTCTGATCTGGAGTAATTATAAGCGTGATGCTGCCTTTTCTTCCATCGTTTTTCAATGATTAAATACTACGATTCATAAATCCTCTCGACCTTTCTCGCCCAAATAGGCAGCACGTTCTGATATGTCTATGCAGCTCGCGGAACGCGTTCAGGTCCGTAAAATCCCGGCGCTCTCGTTGCTCTGCCACCGGGCCAAGAACCTCTACAACCTCGCCAACTTCTACGTCCGGCAGGAGCTCTTCCATCTCGGGAACGTGCTGACCTATTTTAACCTCGACTTCATGCTCCGCAAGCAGCAGGCATACCAGGTGCTCCCCGCGCAGACCGCCCAGCAAGTGCTCCGGCAACTAGCAGGAGACTGGCGCTCTTTCTTCGCTGGCTGCCGAGCGTACCGGCATAATCCGCGAAAATTCCTCGGCGTCCCTCGTCCCCCTAAGTACAAGCTCGCGGGCGGGGAAAACGTTGCCGCGTTCACGAAGCAACAGTGCCGGATCACGGCCGGGTGGGTGCACTTCCCACGAAAAGCGAGGGTGCCGCCCGTCCGGACCCGTGTCACGGAATTCCAGCAGGTGCGGGTTGTCCCGAAGGGAGCGTATTACGTCATCGAGATAATTTATAACGAGGAACCAACAAACCTAGGTCTCAACAAACGCCACGTGCTGGGCGTGGACCTGGGTGTCAACAACCTCGTAACAGCAGTCAACAACGCCCCCCTCCCCCCTTTTACTATCAAGGGTGGGGCTGCCAAGTCCGTGAATCAGTTTTTCAACAAGCAACTCGCTCAGCTCCGGTCCGTTATGGCGCGGACCAACAACATCAGGACCACGAGGCGGATCAAGCGTCTCTACCAGCGCCGGGCCAACAAGCTGGGCGACATCTTTCACAAGGCATCCCGCGCCGTGGTGGACTTCTGTATCCGACACGACATTGGCATTATCGCCGTAGGATACAATACATGCTGGAAGTAAAGATGCCACTTGGGGAGAATAACCAATCAGAATTTCGTTGGGTTACCTTTCCAAGCACTCATCCGACAGATCCGATACAAGGCCGCACTCGTGGGCATCGATACGATCTTTGTAGACGAAGGATATACCAGTCGGTGCAGTTTCTTGGACGGTGAGCACATTGGGCAGCACGTGTGGTACGCGGGCCGGCGCGTGCGGCGGGGCCTTTTCCAGTCGCGCGCGGGTACGATCATCAATGCCGATGTCAACGCGGCGTATAACATACTTCGAAAAGCAGTCCCGGAAGCGTTCGCGGACGGGATAGCGGGTGTGGGGTTACATCCAGTGCTCTTGGGACTCATATGAGCATAAACTCGAGATCATTCGTTTATTAATTAACCTTTATTTTTGGATAATACTGAAAGATCATATGGCATTGATTTCAGCAAGTGACCTCCTTCAGACCTTACAGACTAACATCACTAAAATCCCGGGCTGGAACAGGAAGAATCCGATGCCATTTGCGATTTTGGATATCGATGGTACCATCCTCGATCCTTTCCCCCGTCACCTCGCGGTGTACGAGACGATACTCCAACCACAATTCGACCTCCCCCCCATTCACGAATTAGATATCCGCTCGAAACCCTATTTCCTCGGAGATTTAATCCCCAAATTAAAAGACGATACCAGTACATACCAACAAGCTGTGGAAGTCTTTTTGGAACATTTTCTTTCTCCGGAATTTCTCCACCTCGATCAACCCTATCCCGGAGCTATTTCCTTCCTTACTGAGATCCGCAAGATGGGAGTGGGAATTCTCTATCTCACAAGTAGGCACTTGTATGGCCCGCGTTCAATGGTGGACAAGACCATTGAAACAATGGGGGATTTAGGGTTTCCCATTGGGCCGAGTATGGAGGTTCTGTTCGCCTTTAAACCAAATATTGAAGATGATGACTTTGAATTTAAGAGGAAATTTGCTCAGAAATTCAGGGCGAACAAGTTTCAGTCATGTATCTTCTTCGTAGACAACGAAATGAAAACGTGTCAGATTTTTCAAGAGGAATTTCCCCAGTGTTATGTCGCTCGCTTCGATTCTGCCCAGTCTCAGGACTTTCCCTTCAGCGGACCAACCCTAACTTCTTGGGAAATGGGGAAAGCAATATAAGATCACGTACCCCATTTAGCGAACAATATGCAGAAAAACGACACTCCATTAATTCGCCTCTCCCACGTGTCAAAACGGTATGGATCCTTCGATGCTGTTACAGATGTCTCTCTTGATATCTCCGAGGGAGAGAGCGTGGGGATCGTAGGACCCAATGGTGCGGGAAAAACAACCTTATTACGTATGCTCTGTGCGCTGGTTCCCGTGTCGAGCGGTCTGATCGAATATTGTGGACAAGGGGTTTCTTATTCTGAAATCGGTGAAAAGCGAGGAAAGAACAAATATTCAAATCTATTGGGATTCCGGCGCGCAATCGGGTTCGTACCTCAATCTACCACATTAGACGATAAATTAACCGCTCAGGAGAATCTCGAATTACAATCGCGCTTGTATCATATGAATACCCGGGAGACTGCAACAGAAACCACCCGTATCCTTAATCTCGTGGGGCTTAATGAGTCTGCATCTCGTCCCGTAGAAACCTATTCGGGTGGGATGAAGCGACGCCTCGAGCTCGCCCGAGCACTGTTCCACCACCCGCGCATCCTCATTTTAGATGAACCCACCCTCGGACTCGACCCCGTTGCCAAGCATGAGATTTGGGATTACTTGCATCATTTGCAAGATACTGAGAAAGTTTCAATTCTCATTACCACTAATACGATGGACGAAGCGGAACGATTGTGCGACCGCATCGTGATCATAAATCACGGACGATTGGTCACCCAAGGAACCCCTCGGGAATTGAAACAACGATTGCCAGGCGGTTTACTGAATATCCTAGTTGATCCTTCACACGCAAAAGACCTAGTATCTTGCCTTATTCAGATGCAAAAATCTGGATTCCCCCAATCCTCCCTCCAGCTCCTTGACTTTGAACAAGACAAACCGGGGAGTTTTCATTGTAAAGTGTCCTCTGCTGAAGATGCGATACAGATTCTTATTCCGGCCATTCAATCAGGTGGTATTAAGATATCTACCCTTCAATGCCAGAGTCCAACATTGGATGACGTTTTTCTTCACTACGTCCGACCCATCGAAAGCGTCTCTTTTTCGCAAGTGGCAACTTTACGGAAAATTATGGAGATCCTTGGGATGTCTTCAAATAAGGAGGTATGACGACTTTGAAAAAAATCTGGGCTGAATTTTCGTGGATCGCGTGTTGGGGTCTTGCAAAGCGTTACTTGTTACGCACAGTACGGTCCTACAAGAACATCATTGTCAGTCTTCTCACCCCCATAATATTACTCGTCGCATTTGGTCCAGCAATGAATAACTTCACCAGTCCTGCCTCTCTTGACTACATCGGATTTTTCGTGCCTGGTATTATCGCGATGACTCTATTCTACGCCGCTCTCTTTTCCGCCAGCACCATCGTCCAATGGGATAAATTCACTCGGTTCGAGGAAATCATCACATTGACGCCTAATACGCCGTCCACGGTTATTCTTGGGTATACTTTGGGGGGGTTTCTCCACACGGTGATGGAAGTGGGGATACTGGTTATCTTAACCCAACTTTTCGCTTTTGCACCCCCAGCAAGTTTTATCATTTTCCTTTATAATCTCCTCGCGATCGCGATTTGCAGTGGGATTTTCCTCTTTTTAGGCATCGCCATCGCAAAACTATTAGATTGGGAACGTTACACGTTGATTGTTTCCGTTTTAAGTCTCCCCATCATCTATTTGAGTAGTATTTTTACTCCTGCCTCCACTTACGGGCAATTCGAGTGGCTTGTTAAATTAAATCCCCTTTCCGTGTTGTTAGACGGATTACGCGATCACCTAATTCTCCAGTCCCCCGTTACTTATTTCTGGAATTTTCTCGTCTTGAGCACCTACTGCCTAGCAAGCTTTTGTTTCTGCGTGTTCATCTTTCATCGAAGGGGGCACTCCGGGGGTAAACCAACCCGCAAGTCTTCGTCACCCCTGCAAAAGATACAAAATACGGAATCCATTCACCTGCAGGTGGTCCAGAAACTTGGGATGGATGTACTGGAAAAGATTTATCACCAATTACTCGATAATAACAAAGAGGAAGCAATGGCGCTTTTCCGATCAAAATTTACGGATGAGGAAATCTACCGGTTGTTTGAGGACTTGAAGTCCAAACCAGCATACCCCATCCAACAAGACAAAAAGATAAATAATGCTAAGTGAATAATTGATAGGTGAAGTTTTACCTAAATTATAAAGAACCAATTCTTTTGAGAGTGAATGTATGTCAAGCGAACCACTGATTAAATTGCCCAACAACGTGAAACTTAAAGAAGAAACTTTCGATGACCCGGCTCCCAAGGTTATTACCGATTTCATCCTGCCGGATTCTAAAAATGCGATATTGCGCCTTTTACCAGTCATCGTTTGGGGGATTTTCGGACTCGTGGGAGTTATCTTATTTCTCGCAAGTTCCCTCGATATGCAAGGGATGGCTGAGTGGCTTTTCTACATCGCAACCCTAATCATTTCCCCGTACCTCCTCAAGTACATAAAACACAAAATCAACGACACTATGGAATATGCCCACAAAGTCACGCAAATCACCAAGGAAGAGCACCTCAAACTCAAGAAGGGATTCCTCGGACCATTTGGTGTCCTTGGTATCATCGCGGTGATTGGGTTCACCGTGCTGTTTGGGTTATATGATTTTAATGCATGGGGACTCGCGAGTGCCACGGAAGGCTGGGTTTTTGACACAGCAGATCCTGAAACTGCTTCATTTTATGCGAATGGATTAATGGCAGTCCCCTTCTTAATCGTCTGGGAAGTTGGGTGGTTGTTCCTTAGTCAATTCTTGTGGTATTCGATTAGCTTTGTAATTTACGTCTTTCGAGTCATTCGAAAATACAACTATCGGGAAGAACCACAAATCGTTGTGAAGTTAGGGTTGTCAAAACCGCTCTCGCAATTAATTGTCGCCACAGGATATGGATTCGTGCCCTTCTTACTTCTCCGGTTTGTCCTCCAAATTGCCTTCCGATTAGTTGATAGTACATACGCAGTCTGGTTATCGGATACCATTGCCACCACCCTTACCTTGGTCTTCTTCCTGCTTCTCACAATCTTGCCCCCCCTAATAATTACGAATGACTTGAAGAAGGAAATCGCGGATGAGATGCGAAAGGCGGAGATTCTCGGTACGAACGCCATCGAAGATGTGGTGGAGAAAGCCAAGACTCAAGGGAGTGTCCCGCTAGATGAGGCAATTTCTGCCATTCTCTTCAACACCTATGTCCAACAGATGAAGGACAAACAAAAGACCGAGGGTGGAGTCCAGAAGAAGATGGCGACATCTGCTGCAGGACCCATTGGATCCTACGGCGCGAAAGAAGTCGTTAAGATTGTATAATTTGAACTTTTTTTTCCTCCACATTTCCTTTTCCGCAACATTTTATATTTCCTCATAAAGATCTTGTCTATGTCCGCCCCCTCGTCCCTCGTTAATCGAGTTTTTTATGAGGATTGCATACCCGGTCTCTCGCGGGAAGAATTCAAGGGGCAAATTTCCCTCATCTTCGCTGACCCTCCATACAACGTCAGCGGGAAGAGCTTGACTAACGTCTTTGAGCACGGGTCGTGGGAAAAAATCAATGCCGCTTGGGACCAGAAAACGCCCGAAGAATACGAGAAATTCACCCTGAATTGGCTCTCGGCAGCAAAGGGAGCGTTACAAGAAGGGGGCACGCTGGTCGTTAGCACCAGCTATCACAATGCCTTTGTGATAGGATATCTCGCCCAGAAATTAGATTTCAACCTGCGCGGGGACGTGATCTGGTACAAGCGAACAGCGGTACCCAATGTCACGCGGAGGACATACCGCCATTCCTCGGAGATTTTGCTATGGCTGACCAAGGGTGTGGGGGCAAAGTACGTTTTTAATTACGAGGTAGCCAAGTTGTTCAACAGCGGGAAGCAATTGCGAAATGTGTGGGACATCTTGAAAGTCGGGCAAAAGGAGTCCGTGGCGCACCCCGCGCAAAAACCGGAGGAGCTCTTGCTGCGTATCATCGCCATCCACTCGAACCCTGCTGACATCGTCTGCGATCCGTTCGCGGGGTCTGGCACGACCCTCAAGGTTGCCAAGCTGCTCGGTCGAATTTATGTCGGATTCGAGGTCAACCAACACGAGTTCCAGGATATGATTACCACGCGCTTGCAAGAACCGCGCTTTAGCGTTGATCGCGTGCAGGCCTTCTTTGAATCGCACGCGACCGAGCTTTTAAGCACTCGGCGGGGCGGGATTTGATCTCTGGTTCACAAGATTCTTGCAAAATTCGCGATATTCGCGATCATCAGGGCCTAGGTACACGAGGGCGCGTTCTGCGGCCCACACGGCTTTATCCGGCAATTCCAGTGCTGAAAAACTGCGGGCCAATAGGTAAAAGGCCGTGGGTTGCTTATAGTCAATCTTTACCGCTTTCATCAAGTGGTAAACCGCCAGTCCGTATTTTTGCTGGATGAAAAAGGTGTTACCGAGCTGGAACGCGATTTCGGGATCATTGGGATATTTTGCCTGGGTATCGAACAATAAATTGAGGGCGGGGTCGAACTTTTTTTGGGCGAGTAAATATTGAACCCGCTGGAAAATTTCCCCCTTCTCCTTGACCGCTGGGTCAACGCGAGCTTGTGCCTTAACTTGGGTTTCCAATGCTTTTCGCTCGCGCACCTGCCGCTCTTTCTGGCAATCGTCATAAAATTTTTGCACGTTCGCGGGGTATGGTTCCAGGCAGAAGGGGCATTTATATTCTTTGCTGGTCATGAACCACTGCTTCAAGCATGGATCATTGTGGACCGGGTGTCCGTTCGGGCACTCGATAAATGGATGAGACTCTTGAATAGGTTGGTGGCACACGATGCAAGTCGACATTCGTTCTTCTATTAGCAAATTGTAATAAAAAAGCTCTCTAGCGGTTTAATCACATTTGATAAAGTCATTTCGATTTAACCTGTTGAAACTTGATAGAATGAATGTGTCCAATTTTGCCTTTGGATGGAAAAAAGCGAAAAAAAGTAGCTACAATTACGCACTTCGCGATTTCAATTCCTTCATGTATTCTTCGGGCGTCCACTTCTCCTTGGTCCACTTCGGGATACCGGAGGAGTCCCGGGGGCCAACGCAGACAAAACTCTTTGCTTCATCTTCCAAAGCCCCCGAATAGCGGGCCGCCATGCCGGGGATGACGACAA
>Ga0299912_10001257_pt1 | contig 20541 bp, 17 predicted proteins | sample RVTome_2_FD_207667 | JGI IMG/M metagenome (GOLD analysis project Ga0299912, IMG submission 207667) | Soil microbial communities from uranium-contaminated site in the Upper Colorado River Basin, Wyoming, United States - RVT95D214 (version 2) ... | reverse complement strand
TGACTGGCTACCTCAAAGCGCCTACTAATAAGGATGAGAACAGCCTGGAGAAGTACCTGGCCCGCATAACCCCGACCCAGAAGGACCCCAAGAGCGTCAACTGGTGGCAGAATACCCCTAAGTATGTGGTCAGCTTGCTCAAGGCCTGGTACGGCGATGCCGCCACCAAGGAGAACGACTTCGGCTTCAAGTACCTGCCTAAGAACAGCGGCGACTGCTCTTGGATCACCCTCTTCGAGGCTATGTATGCCGGCGACATCAAGGGCCTCATGTGCTGGGGTATGAACCCCGCCGTGGGAGGGCCCAACTCCAATATGGAGCGCAAGGCCCTGGAAAACCTCGATTGGCTGGTGGCCGTGGACCTCTGGGAGACGGAGACTGCCACCTTCTGGAAAAGGCCCGGCGTCGACCCCACGAAGATCAAGACCGAGGTCTTCCTCCTACCCGCCTCTGCCTCGATGGAGAAGGAGGGCAGCGTCACCAACAGTGGCCGCTGGATGCAGTGGCGCTATAAGTGCGGCGACTCCCCCGGCGTGGCCGAGCCCGATCTCTGGATGATGAACCAGATCATGCTCCGCCTCATCAAGCTCTATAAGGCCGAGGGTGGCCCTAACGCCGAGGCTATCACCAAGCTCACCTGGAACTACGGCGAGGACCCCGACCCGAACCAGGTGGCCAAGGAGATCAACGGCTATGACCTCAAGACAGGCAAGCTCATGGCAAGCTTCGCCGCCCTCCAGGCCGATGGCACTACCACCTGCGGCTGCTGGGTCTATAGCGGTAGCTACACCGAGGACGGCAATATGTCCGCCCGCCGCGACCTTACCGACCCCTCCGGCATCGGCCTCTACCCCAAGTGGGCGTGGGCGTGGCCCGTAAACCGCCGCATCGTCTATAATAGAGCCTCAGTCGATTTGGACGGCAACCCCTGGGATAAGGAGCACCCCGTTATTAAGTGGGACACCGAGGGTAAGAAGTGGACGGGAGATATCCCCGATGGCGGCGCTGCCCCCATGAGCCAGGGTGGCTCTTACCCCTTCATCATGAACACCGAAGGGTTGGGGAAACTCTTCGGCGGGGGCCTGGCCGATGGACCCTTCTCTGAGCACTACGAGCCCTGGGAAAGCCCGGTGGATAACCTCCTCTCGAAACAGCAAAACGACCCCATCATCAAGATCTGGGCCGGCGAACTGGATAAGAAGGGCGAGCGGGACAAGTACCCCATTGTTGCCACCACCTATAGGGTAGTAGAGCACTGGCAGACCGGCGCTATGAGCAGGAACCTGCCCTGGCTGGCCGAGCTTATGCCCGACATGTTCGTCGAGCTCAGCGAGGAGCTGGCCGCCGAGAAGGGTATCGCGAACGGCGATAAGGTCATCGTGGACACCGCTAGGGGTCAGGTTGCGGCACTAGCTGCGGTAACAAAACGCTTCAAGCCCTTCCAGCTTAACGGCAAGACCATCCACGAGGTAGGTATGCCCTGGCACTGGGGTTACGAGGGTCTGGTCAAAGGCGATAGCGCTAACCTGCTCACCCCCCATATCGGCGATGCCAATACCATGATTCCTGAATACAAGGCATTCTTATGCGATATTAGGAAGGCGTAAGGAAGTAGGGCGACAGCTTATGTAACGGCGTAAAGAGCCAGCGCCAGCAGAGAAACTGGCTAAGACCAAAGTCATCAGGGTATTCTTGGCCAGAGTAGGAATCAGGGTTGGCCTTAGGGCTATGCTTCCGCCGTTGGCTTAAGATAAGCGACTATGGTAGAATTATCGCAGATTAGATCGTCCTTTTTAGCGATAAGGAGGCGGATAAAGGGCATAGCTTGCATTATCCGGTGGTGATATATGGACAAGATTAGAGTGCTAATTGCAGATGATCATGTGTTGGTACGAGAGGGCACCCGTCAGCTTCTAGAACGTGAAGACGACATAGAGGTGACGGCTGAGGCCGCCGATGGCGAAGAAGCCGTTGCTCTGGCGGTTAAAACACGACCAGATGTAGCTATAATTGATATAGCTATGCCTAAACTTAACGGCATCGAAGCTACAAGGCAGATCAAAGCCCTTCTACCCGCTACCGCAGTGCTCATTCTTACTGCTTATGATGATGATCAATATATTTTCGCCCTACTAGAAGCAGGCGCTGCTGGCTACCTACTTAAGACTATACGCGGCCGTGAATTGATAGAGGCGGTACGGGCAGTTCATAGCGGGGAGTCGGTCCTTCATCCTATTATCGCTCACAAGGTTCTCCAGCGTTATGTGCCTGCTGCCCACAAGACTGAAAAGGTTTCTCCAGAGCAACTCAGCGAAAGGGAAATGCAGGTGCTCAAATTAGCAGCCAAGGGCATGAGCAATAAGGACATAGCTGAGGAGCTCTCCCTCTCTGTACGTACCGTTCAGGCTCACCTGGCAAACATCTTCAACAAGCTGCAAGTGGGTTCGCGCACCGAGGCCATTCTCTGCGGGCTAAAAAGCGGTTGGTTTGGCTTAGAGGATATAACTTAGGTTTTCAATAGGATGTTAAAAGGGGTGCCAAGATCAACTAACCAGGTGTTTAGAGCTCTGCGCAATCCAAATGCTTGGCTCATCATAGCCATGTTGGTGGTTGGCGCAACGCTTCACTATGGTTGCCACATAAAACTCATAGAAATCCTCTCCGGACAACAATGCCCCCCTGGCCTTACGCGGCACGCCATGGACCGGATTATCCTCCTGCTACCCATCACCTACGCCGGCTTTGTTTTCGGTCCCGTCATCGGTTTCGCCACTTTACTGGTCGCCGCTGGAATAATGCTACCCCGCGCAATCCTCATGTCCCTTGAACCACGCGATGCCTTATTTGAGACCGCCGCAGTTCTTTTAACAGGTAGCCTCATAATCCTCTGGTTCGACTCGCAGGAGAGAGAAAAGCGGCAACGCGCCGAGGCAGTGGCCAAACTGGAAATTGCCCACAAGGAACTGCAATCTAGCGTTCAAATAATAAAGAACGACGAGAGGCGGCTCAGCGCCCTCAATACCATCTCCTTTGTCATCAGCCAATCGTTAGAGCTGGAAACAGTGCTTGAGGATGCCTTGGATGAAGTACTAAAGGTAATGCAAGCAGACGTGGCTATGGTATTCCTATTTGACGAGGGAACTCAAGAGTTGGTCCTTTCCGCTCAGAGAGGGGTAGCAAGAGAATTTGCTGAAGACAGGGTCAGAATCCACCTAGGCGAAGGTTTCAACGGGAAGGTTGCTCAGTCGGGAGAGCCTGTAGTGACAGAAGATGTTACTCAAGACCCACAACTCTGCCAACTGGTGGGAGGGCAACTAGAAGCCTTAATAATTGTACCATTGCAATTCAAAAGCAAGGTCCTGGGCACCCTCTGTGTAGCCGCAACTACCTCTCGTCACTTCCTTCCTGAGGAGATAGAGCTGCTTTCTCAGATCGCCAATCACATAGGGGTTGCTGCCGAGAATGCCCGCCTCTATCAGCAGGGACAGATGGTAGCCGATCGGCTACGAGTATCCGAGCAGAACTATCGACAGCTTTTCGAGAACGCCAACGACGCCATCTGGGTTCAGGATATGGATGGCAGGATTGTTGCTGCGAACAAGGCGTCCGCCAGACTCATCGGAGGTAGCCAAGAGGAATTGATCGGCTTCAACGTCAGCGACTTTCTTTTGCCAGTAGGTTTGGAAGTCGCCAGAGAAGTAAAACGCAAACTACTTCAAGGTGAGGAGCTCGAACAGCCATATGAGCAGCAACTGATCAAAAAGAATGGTACGGTGGGAACCATAAAACTGACCAGTAGTCTGGTTACCAGAAATGGGTACAGCTTGGGTTTTCAACACATTGCCCGGGACATAACAGAAGAAAAGAAGATGCAGGATAACCTGCGTTTCTATATTCAAGAGGTCACTAAGGCGCAAGAGGAGGAGCGTAAACGCATCGCCCGTGAGCTGCACGACGACACTGCCCAAGCCCTAGTCACCCTGGCGCGTCAGCTAGATAGCATAACCGATAGCAATGAACCGCTGCCTCAGAATGCTGGGAAACGTTTGGAGGAGTTACGCAGCCAGATCGATAGCATACTAGAGGGCGTTCGCCGCTTTAGCCACGACCTTAGGCCGTCGATGCTAGACGACTTGGGTTTGGTGCCAGCATTAGAATCCATCGCCGATGACATAACAGATAAACATGGCATCCTAACCGAAGTCAAAGTAGTAGGTGAACGCCGCCATCTACCCTCCGAAAAGGAGCTATTACTATTCCGTGTAGCGCAAGAGGCGCTAAGAAATGTATGGCGACACTCTCAAGCATCCCAGGCCTGGATCACCCTTGAATTTAGCCCTGATAAGATCAAGATAACAGTACAGGATAACGGCATCGGCTTTCAAGTGCCGGATAGAGTAGGTGACTTACTTGTCACCGGTAAGCTGGGTCTGGCGGGAATGCACGAGCGAGCTCAGCTAGTGGGCGGTACCATGACAGTAGAATCGAAATTGGGGAAAGGAACCACCATCACTGCCATAGTACCAGCGTAGGTAAGAATATTCTGTCAGATGAGTCTATAGCCCTCTTTCATCTAGCCCACTACCTCAACTGTTACCGTAGTCCCCTTGCCTGGCTCTGAATACACCGAAAAGTTGGCGTCAATAAGGTGTGCTCTCTCCTGCATGCCCATTATGCCTAGCCTCCCCTTCGCAGCCAAGTCGTCCAGCATCTCCGGCAGTTCAAAGCCTTTGCCATTATCGATAATATCCAGCCCAACCTTGTCCAGAGTAAACTCCAACCTGACTTTAGCTTTAGTCGCCTCAGAATGCCTCCGCACGTTGCTCAGGGCCTCTTGAGCAACGCGAAATAGCACCAACTCAACATCGTCCGACAGGCGACGCCGAGTTCCGATTACCTCCACGGAGGTATCGATCCCACAGGTCTCACTTATGTCGTCCCCCAACCATTCCAACGCTGGCAACAGGCCAAGTTGATCGAGCATGCCTGGCCGTAATTCATGGCTAAAACGCCGCACCCCTTCGGATATACTGTCGATCCTGTCTTGGAGTTGCTCAAGACGTTTAAGCGTCTCCTCCGATAGGGGCTCCCTAGCCCTTATTATGGCTTCGACATTCAACGACAGGGCCGCCAAGGCCTGAGCGGTTTCATCATGCAGCTCCCGGGCAATGCGTTTTCGCTCCTCCTCCTGCGCCTTGGTGATCTGATCGATGTAGAAACGCATATTATCCCGCAACCGCCGTTCTTCCGTTATGTCCCTAGCGATAATCTGGACTCCTACCGGCTGCCCATTGGCAGTGACCGCCCGACTCGTCGCCTCGATGATTGCCTCCGTCCCGTCTTTCCTAACCAGCCGCCCCTCATATTGGCCGCCGATGGCCTCACCTCTTATACGCCCCCTTACCCTCTGCCTTCCCATTGCGAGACTGCCGGAAGTGAGCAACCGCTCCATATTCATACCCATGAGCTCCTCAGCCGAGTAGCCAAATAGAGCTATCGCCGCTCGATTAACCTCAGCGATGCTCCCCTGAAGGTCGACAATAATGATGGCCTCGCTGGCGCTTTCAAAAAGCTCCCGATACCGTTCCTCCGAGGTCCGGAGCAGACTGGCACTATTGTTGAGCTCGCTGTACGCCATGTCCAGCCTATGGTGAGTCTCCGCAAGCCTCTGCTCTCTATTCCGTTCCAGGCCGAGCAGCACCGTGGCTAGGCTCGCCAGCGCGATAAAACCCACTGTCCTGATTATTGGGTCAGGATAAATGGAGATGAATAGGCTGCGAGGCAAGACAATGCAAAGGGTGACCAACGACATGACGACGGCCCCTCTGACGCAAAAAACGGCGGCTGCGTATAGCATGGGGATCAGGAAAAGAGCACGATGCAGATCGTGGATATAGTCGGCTGTAAAGAAAGCCTTGCCGAAAGGCATCCAACTGGAGATATCCACATGATCGGCGTAGTAGTTGGCAGTAAGTAAAGCCGTTAGAGCAGCGATGATCCACAGATGGGGGTTGCGAAGACTGGCGATCACTGCGTTTCTGTTAGATAGATCCATCTCACGAAAAGGAGGATGACTCTCATCTCCTTCGTGAAGTTCCATGTCAAGGTCCGCCTCTACATAATGCATTCAGTGCCATCTAGGGTAGATCGTCTAGCGTAAGCCAGCCCCGTTTGACAGCATGAAGCACGGCTTCGGTGCGCGAGCCCACTTCGAGCTTAGCGAAGATATTGACGAGGTGACTCTGGACAGTGCGCACGCTGATGTCCAATTCCCTGGCGATCTCCTTGTTGGTCATCCCCTTGGCTGCCAACTTAAGCAGCTCCAACTCCCGCTCGTGTAGCTCCCCTGATACTTCTGTGGCTCCGCTTACCCCTTGCGCCACCCGGCGGAAGACTTTATGGGCAGCGGTGGGATCGAGTACAGCCTCCCCCGCGTTAAGGGCCCTGATGGCAGCGACCAGATCCTTTACCCGCACGTTTTTCAATAAGTAGCCCGCTGCCCCTGCCTGAACTGCACCAAGCACATAGGAGTCATGTCCATAGGCGCTCACGACGAGGATAGCCGTAGCCGGACATACCGCTTTGATCTGCTTGGTGGTCTCGATGCCATTGAGATTGGGCATTGCTACATCGATTATGGCAACATCGGGCAAAAGCTCCTTAGCCAGCTTCACTGCCTCTGGGCCATCATTAGCCTGACCAACGACCTGGATGTCCCCCTCCTCTGCCAGAAGCCGTGCCAAGCCTTCGCGGAACGCCGGATGATCGTCAGCAATCAAGACTCTTATCTTCGCCGTCTCATCCTTAATCAAAGACCAACCCCTGCCCGAATACTAATGGCTCTACCAATATGGCCTCTTGTACAATGTGACAACATGATACCACAAGAGCCAAACCCTTGTCGACAGACACGCCCATTGTTAGAGCCCTAGAAGCTATCCCTCAGTCCTAGACTGTGGCCATGATGGCGGGTATAGAAGGCAAGAAACTAGATGTCCACCACCCACATCTGCGAACTCCGGCACCACGGTTGGACAAGGCTCAAAGGCGCTAAAGCAGCGGGGGTGGAAGGGACACCCCGAAGGGGGATTGATGGGGCTGGGCACCTCGCCCTTGAGGATGATAGGGGCCCGCTGCTCCTCCACCAGGGGGTCGGGGATAGGGACGGCGGAGAGCAACGCCCGCGTGTAAGGATGCAATGGGTTTTTGTATAACTCGTCTCGGTCACATAGCTCGATGATCTTGCCTAGGTACATCACCGCTACTCTGTCGCTAATGTGGCGCACCACCGATAGATCGTGGGCGATGAAAAGATAGGCAATGCTGAACTGTTGTTGCAGGTCATCGAGTAGGTTTATGATCTGAGCCTGGATCGAGACATCTAAGGCGGAAACGGGCTCATCGCAGACAATGAAGCTCGGCTCTAAGGCCAAGGCGCGGGCCACACCTACACGCTGACGCTGGCCACCACTGAACTCGTGGGGATAGAGCTCGGCCATATAGGGCGCCAGGCCGACGATGTTTAGGAGTTCAGCTACTCGCTCCCGGTAGGCTCGACCCCGGATCGTGCCCTGGATACGCATAGGTTCTCCAATGATGTCCTCAGCCGTGAGACGAGGGTCGAGAGAATCGTACGGGTCCTGAAAGATTATCTGGAGTTTCTGGCGTAAGGGGCGCAACTCCTTCTCTGAAAGGCGACAGAGGTCCTTGCCTTGGAAAATAACTTGGCCGGCGGTGGGTCGATAGAGCTGGAGAATCGACCTGCCCACGGTGGTCTTGCCACAACCGCTCTCCCCCACCAGTCCCAAAGTCTCACCCTTGCTGAGGGCGAAGCTCACCCCATCCACCGCCTTCACCTGCGCTATCACCCTCTGCAAAAACAGGCCCGAGGTGATGGGGAAGTATTTGATGAGATTATTGACTTCTAAGAGGACGTCCATTTCCACGGCGTAAGGCCTCGCTGTGCCACCCAGCAGGCGGAGTAATGGCCCGGAGCTACCTCCACCAGCTCCTTTCCCTCCTCGAGCTCGCATGTCCCAGCATGGGAGCAACGGGGATAGAAGGGACAACCCTGGGGCGGATAGAGGAGATCCGGCGGCTGGCCCTCGATAGGCACTAAACGAGTCTTCCTTTCTTCATCTAAGCGCGGCACCGAGGTCAACAGACCCACAGTGTAAGGGTGGCGGGCGTCGTGGTAAACGGCTACTGCGGGCCCGTGTTCCACGATCCTCCCGGCATACATTACGTATACCCTCCGGGCGTAACGGGCAACGATGCCCAAATTGTGCGTGATAAGGATTAAAGCAGTACCCAATTCTTTGGTTATGCTGCGGAGCAGCTCCAATAGCTGCGCCTGAATGGTGACATCTAGCGCAGTGGTGGGCTCATCGGCGATGATCAGTTGGGGGTGACAGGAGATGGCCATAGCGATTCCGACGCGCTGGCGCATCCCGCCGCTAAAATGATGAGGATAGTCCTTGGCCCGGCGTTCCGGGTGGGGTATGCCCACCAGCTCCAGCAGACGGACAGCCTCCTGGTGTGCCTCCTGCCTGCCCATCCTTAGATGGGTCTCCAGCGCCTCCGAGATCTGGCGGCCTACCGTGAGCACGGGGTTCAGCGAGGTCATGGGCTCCTGGAATATCATACTGATCTTGGCTCCCCGGATCTCGCGCATATCGTCTTTGGATAGCTCCAGTAGATTGACGCCATCGAAGATGATCTCGCCCGAGACGATCTTGCCCGGCGGCTCCGGGATAAGCCTCAAGATCGAGAGGCCGCTCACTGTCTTGCCACAGCCGCTCTCCCCCACCAGGGCGATGGTCTCGCCCCTGGCTACCTCATAAGACACGCCATCAACGGCCTTTATCACCCCGTCCTGGGTGTAAAAGTAAGTAGATAGGTTGCGGACCTCCAGCAAAGCGCTCACTCTCACCGCCTCAACCGCGGGTCCAGAGCGTCCCGAAGCCCATCGCCCAAGAAGGTGAACGATAACATGAGGATACCGATAGCCAGCGCCGGGAAAGTTACTAGATAGGGGGCTGCGAAGATGAGGTCGTACCCATCCCGAATCATAGTGCCCCAACTGGGCGTGGGCGGCTTAACCCCAATGCCGATGTAGCTCAACGCCGCCTCGGCGAAGATTGCCCGAGGGACATTGAAGGTCACCGCTACGATAATCGGCCCCAGGGCATGGGGCAGCAGATGGCGGAGGGTGGTATAGATGCCGCGGGCGCCCATGGCCCGGGCGGCGGTGACAAAGTCCCGCTCTTTCAGGGACAGTATCTGGCCCCGCGTCAGGCGGGACACATTGACCCAGGCCACCAGGCCAATGGCGAGAAAGATCATATAGATACTGCCCCCGAAAATCGAGCGCAACAGGATGATAAGCAGGATGTCGGGGAAGGCATACATCACATCCACGAAGCGCATGAGAAGGTTATCCACTCTTCCTCCCATCGAAGCCGCAAAGGCCCCGATAGGGAGGCCGATAAGAACGACAATAACTTGGGTGAAAATGCCCACCGCCAGGGAGGTCCGGCATCCCGCCATAAGACGCGTGAAAACATCCCGCCCCAGCTCATCGGTGCCGAGGGGATGAGCTCTGCTTGGCCCCTGCAGGATAGAGTATAGGTCCTGTTTGGCAAACCCATAAGGACTGAAGAGCGGTTGAATTATGGCCCCCAGGGTCAGTAGTATGATGACGATGACACCTGCTACCGCCAGGCGATTGCGCCTGAGCCTGATGAAGGCATCGCCCCACAGGGTGTGGTGAGCGCGCAAGGTCTCTACTGCAACTGCCACGTTCTAGTCCTCAATCATAACGGATGCGGGGGTCTATGACCGCATAGGAGATGTCCACTGCCAGATTCACCACCGCCACGGCTACCGCATAGAATAGTATGGCTCCCATGATAAGGCCGTAGTCCCGAGCAAATACCCCTTGGACGAAGAGACGCCCGATGCCCGGGATAGAGAAGAGGCTCTCGATGATGAACGAGCCGGTGACCAACCCCGCCAATTCCGGGCCGGCGATGGTGATTACCGGAATCAAGGCATTGCGCAAGATATGCCTGACCAGGACTACGTTCTCGAACAATCCTTTCGCTCTCGCTGTGCGGACATAGTCCTGCCGCATTACCTCCAACATGCTAGCCCGGGTGATCCGGGCGATATACGCCGCCGGCAGGGCCGCCAGGGCCACGGTAGGCATCACAAGCTGTTTGGGGCTACCCCAACCTCCGGTGGGCAGCAAGTGCAGTGCCACAGACAACAAGAGTACAAGCAGGATGCCCAGCACAAAGCCGGGTATGCTGGCAAAAAGGGTGGAGAAAAACACCGAGAAGTAATCCACCGCCGAATTCTGCCGCAGGGCCGCCGCCATGCCCAGCGGTATACCCACGATAATGGCCAGCAGAAAGGCGGCTACGCCCAGGGTCGCCGTCTTCGGCAGGCCAGTGAGAAGAATCTGAGTGACTCCCCGGTCCTGATATGAATACGAGACGCCCAGATCGCCGCGCAGGGCATTCCACAGGAAATCGCGGAATTGAATGAAAAAGGGCTTGTCCAAGCCGTACTTCCGGTTCAGATTTTCCACAATCTGGGGGGCCAGTTGCTTCTCCCGATCCCAGGGCCCGCCGGGCACCAGGTGCATCAAACCGAAGGTGATGAAGGCCACCGCCAGCAGAACTGGAACAAGCCACAAAATGCGCCGAATCAGGTATTTCAGCACTCGTCAAATCCCTAAAAGAGGACAGCGTTTAGAAACCTTTCAACCCTCGAATCCCCCATGTCCGTAGGGGCAGGTTTCAAACCTGCCCCCCTGGGGTTGTTTTGATCCCTCCAGGAAGGGCTGAATAGAGGCTTGCCCCCTCTACTCCTCACCTTCAACCCGAGGGCGAAGACCTCAATGAAACTCTTTGGCCCTTGGCCTCAGAATCCTGTATGCCGTACGAAAAGGCCGCTCGTGGTGAGCCTGTCGAACCATGAGCGGCCCTTCGACAGGCTCAGGGTGAACGGATAATAGCCTATTTTCGCAGCAATGACAATTGGGTATCACTCAACACTCGGTGAACCACAGGGAGCCCCGACTCCATCGGGGCACCCTGTGGTTCACAGCACAATACTTCAGCTACTTGGCCAGATAGGCCTCGGCGAAGAACGTGTCGCCAGGAAGCGTACCGTCCATGCCCGTGGTCTTCAGCCCCTTAACCGTGGGCTTCACTAGCCAGAACCTCTCCCGGTAGAACATGGTTACAATGGGAGCATCAGCCATCACCATCTTCTGAGCGTCCGCCCACATCTGGAGGCGCTTCGTGTTGTCCAGCTCGACCTTGGCCTGCTTGGCCAGGGCATCGAACTTGGGATTGCTGTATAGCGTATGGTTGACACCAGCGCCGGTGCCGAAGAGTTCGGGCAGCCAGTTATCGGGGTCGGGCCAGTCAGCACCCCAACCAAGCCAGGCCCACGTCTCCTGCTCTGCATTGATCATACTCGAGAAGGCCTTGGGCTCCATGGGCTCCAGGGTTAGGTTGATTCCCAGATTGTCCTTCATCTGCCCCTGCAGGAACTGGGCGATAAGGCGATTGCCAGCGGAGTCAGCATACTGGAACTTCAGCTCGCCCAGCTTGCTGACATCAGCATAGCCCGCCTCAGCCAGGAGCTGCTTGGCCTTGGTCACGTTGAACTCGTACTCCTTGCCCAGGCTAGCGTCATATCCGGGCATTCCCGGCGGAATCCAGCTCAACGCCGGCTTGCCCACGCCAGCCCTGACCTGATCCACGAAAGCCACGCGGTCTACGGCGCAGGACAAGGCCTGGCGCACCTTCAGGTTATCGAAGGGTGGCTTGGTCACATTGAACTGGAAGGCGAAGGTAGTCAATTCCGGATAGCGCACGATCTCCTTGCTCAGCACAGAGTCGGCCATGGTGGCCTTCTCCGTCCCCGTCGGCACGCGGCTCATATCCAGCTCATTGTTCTTGTAGGCTGCCAGCTCGGAGTTGACATCGGTGATCATCTTGTATTGGATCTCGGTAAGCTTAGGCTTGGTGCCCCAGTATTTGGGGTTGGCCTTCAGGGTCATGTGATCCGCATGCACCCACTCGGTGAGGATGAAGGGGCCATTGCCAATGTAGTTGGGCGGCTCCGTCCACTTATCACCGTATTGGGTGATGATGTCCTCCCGCAGGGGATAAGCTGGCCACAGAGCCATGATCTGGGGAAAGGTGGGGCGAGGCTGGGCTATGGTAATCTGGAGGGTGGCGTCGTCCACGGCCTTCACGCCCAGGGCGTTCTTGAGCTGCGTCTTGGTGGCCTCATCCTTGGCGGCAGCGCCGTTATATTCCTCCGCGCCCACGATGTCGTAGTAGAAAGACGCGTATTCCGCTGCCAGGTCCGGATCTAGCATCCGCTTGATGCTATACACGAAGTCCTTGGCGGTAACCTTCTTACCATCGCTCCAGGTAACATCGGTGCGGAGCTTGAAGGTGTAGGTCTTGCCGTCCGCGGAGATACCCTTGTTGGCCACGGTAGGGATCTCCTTGGCCACCACCGCCTTCAAAGTCAGGTCCTGATTGAACCCCATTAGCCCCTCGAAGACCTGCATTATCACCGTACGCTCCATAGCCCACGAGGCGCGGTTGGGGTCGATGGTGACCGGCTCTCCGGCCAGGTTGGCTCGCAGGACCTGGGAGGCGGCGGGGGCGCGGGTACAGGCAGCGAAGACCATCGCCGCGATGGATAGCACCACCCAAAGATAGAGTAGGATTTTCCTCATACAAACCTCCTTTCGAGATTACGCCTTTGTTATGTGTTGCCCACCATTGTTAGAATACCAGATATAGCTGTTCCCCCAACATCGCCGGTCTGGATTTGCGGCTGCCTGACCAAAATGGATCGCCGCCGAAAATTGCGATATACATTTTTCAATGGTACAACATTTCCTTTATTTGTCAAGTATTCGCCTCGAGGTGTCCAGCAACCTTAGTTTTCGTCATTCTGAGTCCTTCCGTTGAAGGACGAAGAATCTATACCGTGTTGCGTAAAGACCATTCGCCCTTCCGTTGAAGGACTCAGGGTGACAACACAAACAGGCCCAAGGATAAGGTCATTTGGCAACTAGGGATGCAGGGAGCGCAGCTCCCTTGCCAGTCCTTCGGCTGAAGGATGGGGGTATCCCCCAGCCCCAGAAAGCCTCCCAAGATCGGGGGCAAAGGGGGTTGAAAAGCATTTCTAAACCCTCTCCAAATACCCCTTGACACGGTACCAGCAAAGTGGTACAATTCCTAGCATTCCACTAAGGATTATGTCATGAAGTTCTCCACTAAGGGACATTACGGGCTGCGAGCCGTGGTCAACTTAGCCAAGGTCCACGGTGAAGGAGCCTTGACTCTCACCGAGATCGCCAAGAACGAGGGCTTGTCTCTGGGCTACCTGGAGCAGATCATGGCTACCCTGCGTAAAGCGGGCCTGGTGGAAAGTAAGCGCGGTGCGCACGGCGGCTATCAGTTGACCAATGAACCGGCTTCCATTACCGTTGGTGATATATTGAGGGTTTTGGAGGGCCCCATCGCGCCCACCCAGTGTGCCTCTGAGGTAATCAGCCCCGGCTGTTGCGAACGAGAGTCGGCCTGCCCCTCGCGGGTGGTGTGGCAGCGCATGAGAGATAGCATCGCCCATGTGCTGGACTCCACCACCCTTGCCGATTTGTGCCAGGAGTTGCAGGAATAATAAAAGACGTTAAGATACGGAGACAAAGCGAGGCGCAGCCATCCGGGCTTCGCTGCTCCTTTTATAACAAGGAGGATAAACACCAATGAGACCGTTAGTATATCTAGATCATGCGGCCACCACCGCTGTCCACCCTAAGGTGCTAGAGGTTATGTTGCCTTACTTTTCCCAGAAATACGGCAATCCCTCTAGCATTTATACCCTCGCCCAAGAGGCGCGAAAAGCGGTGGACGATTCTCGCGAGACAGTGGCAGACATCCTGGGATGTAGGCCCAACGAGATAGTCTTCACCAGCGGCGGCACGGAGGCGGATAATGCCGCCATTAAAGGCGCGGCCTTTTCCACCAAGCAAACCGGCAACCACATCATCACCTCCAGCATCGAGCACCACGCTGTCCTTCACACCTGCCAGTTCCTGGAGAGGTTCGGCTTCGAGGTCACCTACCTGCCCGTAGATGAATATGGTTTGGTGAACGTGGATGATCTGGCTCGCGCCATTACTGATAAGACCATCCTCATCACCATCATGCTGGCTAATAATGAGGTGGGCACTATTGAGCCCGTCCCTGAGATCGCGCGCGTGGCTAAGGAACGAGCCAAAGCCCTGGGGACAAACATCATAGTCCATACCGATGCCGTTCAGGGTGCCGGCGCCCTTGACCTCAATGTTAATAGGCTGGGTGTGGACATGCTCAGCCTTTCCTCCCACAAGTTTTACGGCCCCAAGGGGGTGGGAATATTATACTTGAGGCGGGGGACTCCCTTCATGCCCCAGCAATCCGGCGGCGCACAAGAGCGCCATCGCCGAGCAGGGACCGAGAACACCGCCGGGATCGTGGGGACGGCGGTAGCCCTCAAGCTTATTGTCGAAGACATGGAGCATAATCGCCAGCACTGTCAGAGGTTGCGCGATCGCTTCATTGAAGGCATTACGGCGAAAATAACGCGGGCCCACCTCAATGGTCACCCCACCCTGCGCCTGCCCAACAATGTTAACTTCTCCTTCGACTATGTGGAAGGGGAATCCATCCTGCTCAATCTTGACTTCGCCGGAGTGGCAGCCTCCAGCGGCAGCGCCTGTACCTCGGCCTCTTTGGAGCCATCCCATGTACTGACAGCCATGGGCATCGACGCCCAACGAGCCCACGGAAGCCTACGCCTAACCGTAGGCTCGGATAACACCGAGGAGGAAATAGACTACGTTCTTTCCATCCTGCCCGGCATCATAGATAAGCTGAGGGCGATGTCACCCTTGGCTGAACCCAACAAATAGATCTGGAGGATAGGATGTATACCGACCTTGTTCTGGAACACTTCAGCAACCCCCGCAATGTGGGAACCATACCCGATGCCGATGGCATTGGTGTGGAAGGGAATCCTATTTGTGGCGATCTAATGAAGATATTCATAAAAGTCCAAGATAACCGCATCTTGGACATAAAATTCCAGACCTTCGGTTGCGGTGCCGCCATCGCCACCAGCAGCATGGTCACGGAGATGGTGAAGGGGAAGACCGTTGAAGAGGCTCTGGCCATCTCCAATCGTGCGGTGGCCCAGGCCCTGGGAGGGCTCCCCCCTGCTAAGATGCACTGCTCCAACCTGGCTGCCGATGCCCTTCACAAGGCCATAGATGACTACAAGAGCAAGGTGGCAGCCAGGGCTGCTTCTGGCTAGACTCAGAACCTCGTGTGATCGTTCTTGCGTAGCCACACTGGGTTCGCGGTAAGAAGGATGGGAGAAGGCTTAACCGAGGAGGCTATTATGCCTAGAGATTTGGGAATCATTGAAGAGATTGATCTCAGAAAGCACTTCACAAAAGAGCCTGATTTTACCTCGTGGCTGAACGAGAACGTGCACCTTCTTTCAAAAGTGATAGGCATTGAAATCATCGACACTCAACTGGAACAGGAAGTCGGCGATTACCGCCTTGATATCATCGGCGTTGATGCCAACACGAAAAAGAAGGTCGCTATCGAAAACCAACTGGAGCCAACAAATCATTCACACCTAGGCCAAATAATTACTTATGCATCAGGCATAGATGCAGGCATAGCTATTTGGATTGCAAAGGAGATTAGGTCTGAGCACCAGCAGGCTCTAACTTGGTTGAATGAGAACAGTAAGACATCGTTTTTCGGCATTGAAGTGAGATTAATAAGAATTGGCGATTCGAAGCCAGCTCCAGACTTTCGAGTCAAGGTTATGCCTAACGATTGGGCTAGAATTGTCAAGGAGCAGACAGAAGGGGTTTCTCCTAAGGGAGAGATGTACCGACATTTCTTCACAAAGCTTATTGCAGGCTATCGCAAGGCAAATCCTGCGATTAAACCAATCAAAGCTCAACCCCAAAGTTGGCTCAGCTTTGGAGCGGGAAGATCCGGCTTTGCCTTCGGCTGGGCGTTCAGAGCTAATCGACGATTCTCAGTTGAGTTATATATTGATCCTGGCGATTCGGAAACAAATCTTTCAGCTTTTGACCAGTTGGTGGAACAAAAAGAGATAGCCGAAAAAGAAATCCCTGGAATTCAATGGGAGCGACTAGAGGAAAGGCGAGCATGCAGGATCGCCATATACAGAGAAGGCGACATCGAGAACGCCTCTCAGGATGAGGCCCTTGAGAGTGAGCTAATTGAGTGGGGAACTGGCAAAATGCTTCTATTCGAAAAGCTCTTCAAGAAATTGATTGCTGGTCTCACTCTATAGTGAGTTCCCTAACACTTGCTTCTATATTGAAGATCAGCTCCTCATCTTCTGGGGCATCGGTAGGCGAGCTGGCTCTCGATGAACTAATCAGCTTTAGCCCTCGCCGAAAAAATGACTACAAGGGATTCAGCTATGACTGTCAAATTGACAGGCTTATGGTAGAGCCCTTTGAGCAATACCACTTGTACCCAGCCTTCACATGAACCGCCAAAAAGGAAAGGAGTTCGAATGAAACAAACCAGGACGGTGGCCCTTGTATCTGGATTTGTCCTTTTGTTACTTCTACTAGCGGGGTGTGGCACCATTGATGTAAACTTCCACACTACGGTCAAACCTTCTGGCGATCTCGTCCAGGAGTTCCGAGTCGACGCCACCGGTATGATTGGCTCTTCATTAGGCACTCCAGAAGTCACTGAAGATCTTAAGAGTCAAGGTTGGGACGTTAGCATCGAACGCTCTGGCGACTCTGCCTCGCTCATTGCCAAAAAGGACTTCAAGCGGGGCGAAACCCCCATCATCCCCAGCCTTTCGCTAGGAACAGATGAGGCGACAGCTTCTGAAGAGACCCGCTTGGAAAGTCTGAACTTCGATGTCCGCGATCGCCTACTATTTAAGGAATACACCTTCGAGATGACCCTCCCCGGTAGCCCAGCAAGCACCGAGACCGATGCCGAGGGACAGTTCCCCCAGCTCGACAAAGCCATGGAAGAGGCACTCAAAGCCATGTTCAGTATCTCTTGGACAGTCAGCCTACCCGGTACGATTGTGGAAACCAACGCTGATAGTACTAGTGGCGGCTCAGCAACATGGAACTTTGATTTCGCTTCCATGGGGAAAGACCAGCATCTTGCCGTACGCACCAGGTACATAAAATGGCCTATCATCGGCGGGCTTGTAGCTCTAGTTTTCATTATCATAGCTGGTGGCGTGGCCTTTGCGCTGATGAGGAGCCGACAGCCGAAGGTGGGTACTTCTTAGCTGTCCATAGTTCTTAAAACCTGTCTGTCAGCAAAAGCTCAAAACCACAAGGGAGGCAAAACGCATGCAACCAAGACCGCCCCAAGGCCCATTCTGCCAAAGTTGTAGTATGCCCATGGAGAAACCAGAGGATTACGGCACCAATGCCGATGGAAGCAAGAACGAGGACTGTTGCCAGTTCTGCTTTCAGAATAGCAGATTCACCACGCCCGACATCACCATGGAGCAGATGATCGACATGGTCACTGGCATTATGGTAAACCAGATGAAAATGCCAGAGACACAAGCAAGGGAGATAACAAAAACCTCCATCCCCCAACTCAAGAGATGGCGAAATAAGTAGGGGACCAAAGCTTTGTTTAGTGGACTAAGAACCTATCAAGATTAGCGCCTCACCATCTGGGGCGTCGGTAGCGCAGGCTCGCCCTTGATGGACTTAATCAATTCGAAGGCCTGGGCGACGTCTTCCTCCGTCCCCTCTATGGCCAGCACCACCGCCCCCTCCGAGCCCCCTACCCCTCCCGACGCCACATGAGTGGAAACTACGCCTGCCAGGATCTCCAGGGCCTGGATCTCCGTGACCACCTGGCCATTGACCACCGGAATCAGGCCCACGGGATAGCCTGTTGCGTACTTGAAGCGCCCTATGCCGCACCTCTCCGAGGCTTCGATGACCGAGGGCACCAGCTTCTCCAACCCCACCGGTATGATGAGATGCGACCCCCTGGCTACCAGTGTGGGCCAGACAGTGCCAATGGTTCCCCCGCTGTCCCCCGCCACGATAACGCCAGCGTTACCTTGCACATCAACGGCATTAGCGCCTTTGATAAAGACATCCCCCGCCTCGAACTCCTTGATAATATCCTGGTAGCGCATATCCACGGGCTGGCCATTAACCAAGATATAGGGCTGCAATCTACCCTCGTTAGTCGTAACCCCTAACTCTCCGCCGGAGACAACGCCTGCGGTGTAGTGGACCTTGGAGACGGAAACACCCAGCAGTTCCTCGGCCACGAAGGCGTTCGTCGTCCCCCCAGCGATAGCAACCCGCCCCTTCTTCATAGCTGCTCGCACTTCCGGCAATACAGCCACCGCCTTAGCTATGAGGCGCTTGGATTCGGCCGGGGTCAAAACGGCGATGCCAGAGACCAGCTCCTCCTCGATCTCCGCTATCTCTTCATCGCTCACGAAAAAACCGTCGTAGAACATAGATCACTTCCTCCGCTTTTAATGGTCGAGTATTTAGCCCATTCTAGCATCTCCCTTACCCCACCGCAACATTAGTTGCTGCTAGAGAGGCTTTACGGTATAATCTCCTCGGATGTCACGAGTATATATTGTGATTGTAAGCTATAACGTCTGCGATCTGCTCAGGGAATGTTTGAAGTCGGTATACACCAGCGAAGGCATTCCCTTGGAGGTATGCGTCGTGGATAACAACTCCTCAGACAATAGTGCGGTGATGGTTAGGGAGGAGTTCCCCCAGGTTCATCTTATTGAAAGCCCCGTAAATAGCGGCTATGCCTATGCAAATAACCTGGCATTGCGCCGCTGGGAAGACATGGATACGCCGCCCGACTACGTCTTGCTGCTGAATCCGGACACCGTCCTGCCACCCAACGGCTTGAAGGAGATGGCCCAATTCGTGGAATCGCGGCCCGAGGTGGGAGCGGCTGGCCCCAAGCTGGTCCGAGCTGATGGCAGCCTCGATCTGGCCTGCCGCCGCAGCTTTCCCACTCCCGAGGTCTCCCTCTATCGCATGTTGGGGCTGAGCAAGCTTTTCCCCAAGAGCCGTCGCTTCGCCCGCTATAACCTGACCTACCTTGACCCTGATGAGCTAACAGAGGTCGATTCTGTTAACGGAGCCTTTATGCTGGTGCGGGGGCAAGCTATCAAGCAGGCGGGGCTTCTGGACGAGGGCTTCTTCTTCGGCGGGGAGGACCTGGATTGGGCACTGCGCATCAAGGAGAAGGGCTGGACGGTGATGTACAATCCCGCCGTTAGAGTCCTCCACCACAAGGGTGAAAGCCGCCGCCAACACCGCTATAAGGCGACCCTGGAGTTCTACCGCGCCATGCTCCTTTTCTACCGCAAGCACTACGCGAAGAAGACCTTTTTCCTCCTAAACTGGCTCATCGTAACCGCCATCTATGTGCGTGGCGCCTTGGCTCTAGTTGCTGATCTCTTGCGTCCCCAGGCACCGCTACAAACGCAGAGACGAGAGGCTGTCCTTAAGCCCGATATTGCCCTGGCAGGAGAACGAGGTGATACCCCTAAAGGGACAGAAGGACAAGTCCACAAATGAGAAACAGGACAGCCATCGCCCTCACCTTTACTATGGTGGTCATCGACATAGTGATGACCAATCTGTCACTTTTCGTCGCCTACTGGCTGCGATTCGAGAGCGGCATCGTCCCATTTCAGGTCTTTCATTCGTGGCGTGCCTATATAGGTCTGGCGATCCTAGAAAGCCTCCTATTTCCCATCGTCTTCGCCTTCCGCAGCGCTTACCGCTTCAAGAGGGGCGTCTCCCGCATCGATGAGTTTCAAAAGGTATTTACCGCCGTCTCCATAGGCACTGTCCTTACCTGGGCGATCAGCGCCTTTTTCTTCCGCGACTTCGATTTCTCTCGCGCTTTAATGGCTATCGGCTGGGCATCGGCCATCCTGCTCATTTGGACGACCCGCCTTCTCCAATATTGGCTCCGTGCCATCCTCTTAAGAAGAGGTGCAATGGAGTCGAGAATGATCATTGTAGGCACAGGGGAAATGGGTAAGGCTATCCTTCAAAAGATCCAACAATCGCCATCTCTGGGTTACCGGGCAGTCGGCTTTATCAGTTCTGGCTACAATATAGCTTCGGACCCAATCCGAGGCGTCCCTATCTTGGGTGGCATTGATGACGTAGGTTCCCTAGTCAATCACGATGCCATCAGTGAGGTAATCATCGCCGAACCAGGGCTGCCCCACCAACGTATGATGGATATTGTCGCGGCCTGCGAAAAGGGACGAGTCAACGTAAAAGCCTTTCCCGACGTGTTTCAGATCATATCTTCAGAGGTCTCTATCGGCGACTTGAATGGGATGCCTATGGTTAGTATTAGAGATGCTGGCCTCCGGGGTTGGAATCTGGCC
>Ga0299912_10001255_pt1 | contig 20561 bp, 21 predicted proteins | sample RVTome_2_FD_207667 | JGI IMG/M metagenome (GOLD analysis project Ga0299912, IMG submission 207667) | Soil microbial communities from uranium-contaminated site in the Upper Colorado River Basin, Wyoming, United States - RVT95D214 (version 2) ... | reverse complement strand
TCCACGGCATGTTGAAATACGACAAACCCTTCGATAACACCCGCTTTTACGCTATTCCAGCATGAGCAGGAAAGTGCAAAAATTACAAAACAAATGCTTGACCTCGAACAGAGTATCTACATGACTGAGCCTTGTAGGTTGGGCTTTAGCCCGACATGTCGGTCTGAAGACCGACCTACAAACCCCGGTGGCATGTGCTCTTTCAGCGCAATCCCTACAGCAAAAACACCGTCGCCAGCCCGAGGAAGATAAAGAACCCCATGCTGTCCGTGGTGGCGGTGAGCAGCACCGATGAGCCCATGGCCGGGTCGCGGCCGAACTTGTGCATGATGAGCGGAATGAAGACGCCGGCCAGCGCGGCGACCAGCAGGTTCAACTGCATCGCCGCCGCCATGACCAGTCCCAACGAGGCCTTTTGGTACAGCACATAGGCGAACAGGCCGACGGCGCTGCCCCACACCAGGCCGTTCAGCAGGCTGACGCCGATTTCCTTGCGGATCATGCGGCGCGCGTTGACGGCGTTGATCTGCTTCAGCGCCATGGCGCGGATGATCAGGGTGGTAGTCTGGTTGCCGGAGTTGCCGCCGATGCCGGCGATGATGGGCATCAGCGCGGCGAGGGCGGCGAGCTTTTCGATCGAGCCTTCGAAGACGCCGATGACGCGCGAGGCGATGAAGGCCGTGACGAGATTGACGGCCAGCCACAGCCAGCGGTTTTTCGCGCTTTTCCACACGCTGGAAAACAGATCCTCCTCTTCGCGCAGACCGGCCAGGCTGAGCATGTCGCTGTCGGATTCTTCGCGGATGAAGTCCACCACCACGTCCACCGTGACGCGCCCCACCAATTTGCCTTGGGGATCGACCACCGGCGCTGAAATCAGGTCGTAGCGCTCGAATGCCTGGGCCGCGTCTTCGGCTTTTTCTTCGGGCTGGAAGGAGATGGGGTCGTCGATCATGACCGCCGCGACGCTGACTTCGGAGTCGTGGACCAGCAAGCGCTTCAAGGGCAGCACACCGACCAGGATGTCGTCGTGGCCGACCACGAACAGTTTGTCGGTGTGGCTGGGCAGTTCGCCGCGGCGGCGCAGATAGCGCAGCGCGACTTCCAGGTTGATGTCGTCGCGGATGGTGACCATGTCGAAATCCATCAACGCGCCAACGGAGTCCTCCGGGTAGGACAGCGCCGATTGCAAACGGGCGCGATTCTGGGTGTCGAGGGATTCCAGGATGTCCTGCACCACGTCGTGCGGCAGGTCGGGAACCAGGTCGGCGATTTCGTCGGTGTCCAGCGTCTCGGCGGCGGCGACCAGCTCGTCGCTGTCCATGCTGGCGATGAGGGATTCCCGTACCGAGTCGGAGACTTCCAGCAGGATCTCGCCGTCGCGCTCGGCCTTGACCAGGTCCCACACCAGCAGACGCTCGGCCAGCGGCAGTGCTTCCAGGATGTAGGCCACGTCCGCCGGGTGCAGTTCATCCAGCTTCTTTCCCAGTTCGGCCAGATTCTGCTTGTGCACCAGCAATTCGACGAGATTGTGCCGCGGCATGTCCTGCTTGTGCACCAGCGATTCGACGAGCTTGTGCTTCTGCAACAGTGCGAGCACCTGCTGCAGGCTTTCCTGGACGTTTTCCGCCTGTTTGCTTTCTTCGTTGTCGGACATGATTCGGCTGGGCTCGTTGTTGGAAGTCTGCCGGAGTTGTTTTCACCCCCGTGAAAACCAGGCCCGCAAAGCTCCCGGTCGACCAATAGCGCATTGTAAAAACATAGGTTGCGGAAGTCCATCAATTAGCGTCCATACTCGATTAATTTTATTGTCTAATTTCAGAACCGCACGCGCCTGTTGGCGGCGTCGTTCCCGGTGGCCCGCCAATGTTGCCCAAGCGCTCGCGGCACCCCGGCGATATGCCATAATATCGTTATGCAGACCCTTAATCTGACCGGTCATTTCCTGATCGCCATGCCGAACATGGTCGACCCCCATTTCGCCAAGACCCTCACCTACATCTGCGAACACAACGAGCGTGGAGCGCTCGGCCTGGTGATCAACCGGCCCATAGACCTGACCCTGCACAACATGCTGGACCAGATCGGGATCGAAATGGAAGAGCGCGCCATGGGCGGGATGTGGGTGCATTTCGGCGGGCCGGTGCAGACGGACCGGGGCTTTGTGCTGCACCATCCGCTGGGCGAATGGGCCTCCACGCTGCCCGTCAACGACCATGTCGGGCTGACCACGTCCAAGGACATCCTGGAGGCGGTCGCCCGCGGCGAAGGGCCGCAGCAGATTCTCGTGACGCTGGGCTATGCCGGCTGGGAGCCCGGCCAGTTGGAGCACGAACTGGCGCAGAACGCCTGGCTTACGGTAGCCGCTTCGTCGCAGGTTATTTTCGAACTGCCTGCGGAACAGCGGCTCGCGGCCGCGATGGAGATGCTGGGCATCGACTTTGCCAGGCTGTCGGACGATGTGGGGCATGCTTAGTCTTGAGCAGTAACTCTCCCGCCCTGCCGTATCCGCAGCGCGGCACGGTGCTGGCGTTCGACTTCGGCCTCAAGCGCATCGGCGTGGCGGTCGGCGAATTCGGGCTGGCGATCACGCATCCGCTTGAGACCATAGCCGCGGAGAGCAACGACCAGCGCTTCGGAGCGATTGCCAAGCTGATCGCGGAGTGGAAGCCGGTGCTGCTGGTGGTGGGCCTGCCCAGCCATCTCGACGGCACCGAACACGAAATGAGCGCGCAGTGCCGGCGCTTCGCACGGCGCCTGGAAGGGCGTTTCGGGATAAGGACGGCGCTGGCCGACGAGCGCCTCAGTTCGGCAGCGGCCAGCGACTACCTGAGCGAGGCAGGCGTGCGCGGCAGAAAGCAGAAAGACATGCTGGACCAGGTGGCGGCGCAGCAGATCCTGCAAACATTTTTTGAATCGACCCATTCGAGCACACAAGAAAAATGACCAACTCCATCCACATCCCCGACGCCGAGAAACTGCTGCAGCAACTGGCTGATCAACTGCGCCCGCACATCAACGCGAACAGCGCGCTGGTGGGCATCCACAGCGGCGGCGCCTGGATCGCGCAGAGGCTGCGCGATGCGCTGGGCGCGCAGATTTCCCTGGGCACCCTGGACATATCCTTTTATCGCGACGACTTCAGCAAAATCGGCTTGCATCCCGAGGTGAAGCCGTCCGACATTCCGTTCGACGTCGAAGGCCGCGAAATCATCCTGGTGGACGACGTGCTCTACACCGGCCGCACCATACGCGCCGCCATGAACGAGCTGTTCGACTACGGCCGCCCGGCCAGCATCCGGCTTGCCGTGCTGGTGGACCGGGGCGGGCGCGAATTGCCGATAGGCGCAGATTTTGTCGGTGCCCATCTGGCGCTGGCTGCGGACCAAAACCTTCAGCTCAACCAGGGGCAGGACGGCAGGCTCAGCCTGTCCCTGCGCCCGACCGAAAAGTAAGGCAACGCCGCAAAGTTTGATAGAATCGCGACATTCGACCGACCAGCCGAGCGCGCCCATTGAAAGCCAAACCATGCTGACCAACCCGCAGCTCAACCAACACGGCGAGCTGCAGCATCTGCTCACCATCGAAGGGCTCTCCGCCCGCATCATCCGCCATATTCTGGATACCGCGGACTCCTTCGTTCCGGTCGCCGAGCGCGACATCAAAAAAGTCCCCATCCTGCGCGGCAAGGCCATTTTCAACCTGTTCTTCGAGCCCAGCACGCGCACCCGCACCACCTTCGAGATCGCCGCCAAGCGACTCTCCGCGGACGTCATCAACCTCAGCATAGGCGCGTCGTCGCAGTCCAAGGGCGAGACCGTGCTGGACACGGTGAACAACCTCGCCGCCATGCAGGCCGACATGTTCATCGTGCGCCACTCGCAGTCCGGCGCGGCCCACCTCATCGCACGCCACGTCGCACCGCACATCCACGTCGTCAACGCCGGCGACGGCCGCCACGCGCATCCCACCCAGGGCCTGCTCGACATGTACACCATCCGCCACTACAAGAAAGATTTCCACGAGCTGCGCGTGGCCATCGTCGGCGACGTCATGCACTCGCGCGTGGCGCGTTCGCAGATCCACGCCCTCACCACGCTGGGCGTGCCGGAAGTGCGCGTGGTCGGCCCCAAGACGCTGCTGCCCACAGGCGTCGAGAAGATGGGCGTGCACGTCTACCACGACATGGCGCGCGGGTTGAAGGACGTCGACGTGGTCATCATGCTGCGCCTGCAAAACGAGCGCATGAAAGGCGCCCTGCTGCCCTCCGCCCAGGAATACTTCAAATACTACGGCCTCACCCCGGACAAGCTCGCCTATGCCAAGCCGGACGCCATCGTCATGCACCCGGGGCCGATGAACCGCGGCGTCGAGATCGACTCCAGCGTGGCCGACGGCGGGCAATCGGTGATCCTGCCCCAGGTCACTTTCGGCATCGCGGTGCGCATGGCGGTGATGAGCATACTGGCGGGGAAATAAGGCGCATGAAAATCCACATCAAGAACGGCCGCCTGATCGACCCCAGCAACGGTGTCGACGCGGTTCAAGATATCTTCATCGCGGCCGGCAAAGTGCTCGCCATCGGCCAGGCGCCGCAGGACTTCCATGCCAACCGCACGATCGACGCCACCGGTCTGGTGGTCTGTCCCGGCCTCATCGACCTCTCGGCGCGGCTGCGCGAACCCGGCTTCGAATACAAGGCGACGCTGGAATCGGAAATGCACGCGGCGGTCGCGGGCGGCGTCACCAGCCTGGTGTGCCCGCCAGACACCGACCCGCCGCTGGACGAGCCGGGGCTGGTGGAAATGCTCAAACACCGCGCCAAAAGCCTCAACCAGGCCCGCGTATTCCCGCTCGGCGCGCTCACGCAAAAGCTGCAAGGCGCACAGCTCACCGAAATGGCGGAACTGCACGACGCCGGCTGCATCGCCTTCTCCCACGCCGACGCGCCCCTCACCGACACGCTGGTGCTGGCACGCGCCATGGAATACGCCGCCACCTTCGGCTTCGGCGTCTGGCTGCGCCCGCAGGACGCCTTCCTGGCCAATATCGGCGTCGCCCACGACGGCGAGGTAGCGACCCGGCTCGGCCTGCCCTCCATCCCCAGCAGCGCCGAAACCATCGCCGTCTCCACCATCCTGCTGCTGGCCCGCGAGAGCGGCGCCCGCGTGCACCTGTGCCGCATCTCCAGCCACGAATCCATCGCCATGATCCGCGCTGCCAAGGAACAGGGGCTTCCCGTCACCTGCGATGTGTCCGCGAACCACCTGCACTTGTCCGAAATCGACATCGGATTCTTCGATTCCCAATGCCGCCTCATGCCGCCGCTGCGCGGCCTGCGCGACCGCGACGGCCTGTGCCAGGCGCTCAAGGAAGGCGTCATCGACGCCGTCTGCTCCGACCACGCACCGGTGGACGACGATGCAAAACTGGTACCCTTCGCCGAAGCCGAAGCCGGCGCCACCGGTTTAGAGTTGCTGCTCCCGCTCACCCTCAAGTGGGCCGGCGAAATGAAACTGCCGCTCGCCGACGCCATCGCCAAGCTCACCACCCAACCCGCGAAAATCCTCGGCATCGACAACGGCCATCTCGCTCCGGGGCACCCCGCGGACCTGTGCTTGTTCGACCCGCAACGCTACTGGAAGGTCGAACCGAAAGCCCTCAAGAGCCAGGGCAAGAACACGCCGTTCCTGGGGATGGAGTTGCAGGGCAAGGTGGTGTGCACATTGGTGGATGGGCATGTGGTGTATGAAGGTGGCGATGGCGCAAGACATGCTTGAGGGTTCGGGCCGTCGGGACCGCTGGCATCGCATCCCTGGTGCTATGTTGCTCAGAAAGATATTTAAGAGATGAAAAAAATTGTCTACGTGATCATGTTTGTAGCGATCTACTTGTCGATGAGCTCCCTCAGCGCGAAACAAAAGGCGGATAAATTCTGCGATTCTGTTCAAGTTGGTGTACCAGTCGATGGGCTGCGTGAAAAAGCGATAGAGTCAGGTGCATCCGCGCCATATACCAAGTGGAAGGAATTGGGAACAGAACAAGAAATTCTGTCCGCATTCTTTTCGGGGTATCGACCGAAGTCTGGATTTTCGTGCGAAATTACAGCCAAGCTGGGAACGGTGATCAGAACACAGAAGGATCTGTTGACGGAAGTTAATCCATAAAAAGGAAGCAAGCGTAGCCCGGATGCAATGAAATGAAATCCGGGGAAACAAATCACGCCGGCTGATTCCCGGATTCCGCTGCGCTGCATCCGAGCTACATTTCTGCGTCTGTGGGTAGTGGTAACTTTTGCCCCGGTTATGGGCTTCACCCTCTGAAGGGCGGCCGCAAGGGCGAATGGAGTATGAAACTATCTGGCAACTGGCGGATCACCTTCCGTTTCGAGGATGGTCACGCCTTCGACGTGAACCTGGAGGATTACCACTGATGGGCACTCTACGCGACAAAGAACGCAAACCCACCCACCCCGGCGAGGTGCTGCGGGAAGATGTGCTGCCGGCCCTGAGGCTGACGCAATTGGAATTCGCCAATCGTCTGAGCGTTTCCCGCCGCACCGTATCCGAGTTGCTGCACGAACGCCGTCCGGTAACGCCCGACATGGCGATCCGCCTGGGCAAGCTGCTGGGCAACGGCCCCGAGATATGGCTGAGGATGCAGCAAACCCTCGATTTATGGGAACTGGAACGCGGGCAGCGCTACATCCATATCCAACCGGTGGAAATGGCGGCGTAAGCCTTTTCCGCGCCTCATTTCACAGCAAGCGTAGCCAGATGGAATGAAATGAAATCCGGGGAAACAACTCACGCCGGCTGATTCCCGGATTCCGCTACGCTACATCCGGGCTACATTCACTGCCTGGACGGCTAGCAGCCAGTCGCATCCACGGTGCAAAAGGATCTTATGCAACAACTTGAACTCACCCTGAAAGGCGAATTCGTCGAACTGAACCAACTGCTGAAATTGGTCGGCATTTGCGATAGCGGTGGCGCCGGCAAGATGCTGGTGGCTGCGGGCGGGGTGTCGGTGGATGGGACGGCGGAGTTGCGCAAGACGGCCAAGATTCGCGCCGGCCAGGTAGTCACGCTGGGCGACGTGCGCATCGTTGTGAAGCCCGCCGGCGGGAGTTAAGCGCGTCAGCGGTAGCTGCGTGCCAGCTTGACGTAATGCCCCGCGGAGTAATCGAAATAGGCGATCTCTTCCGGCGTTAGCGGCCGTATCTGTTTCACCGGCCGCCCCAGGTAGAGGTGGCCGCTCTCCAGGCGCTTGCCCTCCGGCACCAGGCTGCCCGCGCCGAGCAGCACTCGCGTTTCCAGCACGGCGCCGTCCATGACGATGGAGCCCATGCCGATGAGGCATTCGTCGCCTATGGTGCAGCCGTGCAGGATGACGCTGTGGCCGACGGTGACCCGCTCGCCTATGACCAGCGGCGCGCCCAGCGGATGGTGCGGCGTCTTGTGGCTGACATGCAGCACGCTCAAGTCCTGGATGTTGCTGCCGGCGCCAATGGCGATGCTGTTGACGTCGCCCCGGATCACGGCGCCGCACCAGACCGAGGCGTCCGCGCCGATGGCGACCTCGCCGATGACTTGCGCGCTGTGATGGACGAAGGCGCTGGCGGCGATTGCGGGTGCTGCTCCCTGGTAGGGTGCGACGTTGGGCGTGGACATGGTCAGGACTCGTGAATGAATAACAGGTAGTATAATTCCCTTAGACTTTCTCTGTAACCGATGGCCATACCCATGAAACCCTTGCTCGATTTTTCCGGCCTGCCGCGCTTCCCCGACATCAAGCCGGAACACGTTACCCCCGCAGTGGACGAACTGCTGCAAGCCAACCGCGCCCTGGTGGAAAAGCTGCTTGCCGATTCGGACGAGCCGACCTGGGGCGGTTTCGTCGCTCCCCTGGAAAGCGCCAACGAGCGCCTGTCGCGCGCCTGGGGCCAGGTCTCGCACCTGAATGCGGTGATGAACAGCCCCGAGTTGCGCGAGGTCTACAACGACAATCTGCCCAAGATCACCCAGTACTATGCCGAGCTGTCGCAGAACCTTGAACTGTTCGAGAGGTTCAGGCAGCTCAAGGCTTCCAGCGAATTCGCACTGGCGACCACGGCGCAAAAGAAGGTGGTGGAAAACGAGTTGCGCGATTTTCGCCTCGGCGGCGCCGAGCTGCCGCAGGAGCAGAAAGACCGCTTCATGGCGATCCAGGAAGAACTAGCCTCCCTGTCCGCGCGCTTCGAGGAGAACGTGCTCGACGCCACCAAGGCTTACGAGCTGCTGGTCGAGGACGAGGCCGAGCTGGCGGGGATTCCGGCGGACGTGCTGGAGACCGCGCGCGAGGCGGCGCAGCGCGGCGGCAAGCCGGGCTGGAAGTTCACCCTGCATATGCCGTCCTACATGCCGGTGATGCAATACGCGGACAACCGCAGCCTGCGCGAGCAGATGTACCGGGCCTATGCCACCCGCGCTTCCGAGTTCGGCAACCCCGAATGGGACAACACCGCGCTCATCGGCAAGATCGTGGCTCTGCGCCGCGAGGCCGCGCACATGCTGGGTTTCGACAGCTATGCTTCGCTCTCGCTGGCAACCAAGATGGCCGAATCGCCGCAGCAGGTGCTGGACTTTCTCAACGAATTGGGCGACCGGGCCAAGCCCTATGCCGAGCGCGATTTGCAGGAGCTGAAGACGTTCGCGCAGGAGCAGTTGGGCATGGGCCAGATGGAGTCGTGGGACATCCCCTATGCCAGCGAGAAGCTGCGCGTGGCGCGCTATGCTTTCTCGGATCAGGAGGTCAAGCAGTACTTCCCGGAGACGCAGGTGCTGCCGGGCATGTTCAAGCTGGTGGAAACCATCTACGGGCTGAACATCGCGCCCACGCAGGCGCCGGTGTGGCACCCGGACGTCAAGTTCTTCAGCATCACCGACCACGGCGGCATGCTGGTCGGGCAGTTCTATCTCGACCTCTACGCGCGCGAGAACAAGCGCGGCGGCGCCTGGATGGACGATGCCATCACGCGGCGGCGCAAGGGCGAGGGCATACAGACGCCGGTGGCTTACCTCAACTGCAATTTTTCCGGGCCGGTGGGCGGCAAGCCGGCGCTGTTCACGCATGACGAAGCGATCACGCTGTTTCACGAATTCGGCCATGGCCTGCACCATCTGCTGACGCGCATCGAGGAACTGGGCGTGTCCGGCATCAACGGCGTGGAATGGGACGCGGTGGAACTGCCCAGCCAGTTCATGGAGAATTTCTGCTGGGAATGGAATGTGGTCAAGCACATGTCCCGCCACGTCGACAACGGCCAGGCGCTGCCGCGCGAACTGTTCGACAAGATGCTGGCCGCCAAGAACTTCCAGAGCGGGCTGCAGACGGTGCGCCAGATCGAGTTCTCGCTGTTCGACATACACCTGCATTACGACTTCGACCCGGCCACCGGCAAATCGGCCTTGCAACTGCTGGACGAAGTGCGGCGCAAGGTGGCGGTCATCGTTCCGCCGGCATACAACCGCTTCCCCAACAACTTCTCGCACATCTTCGCCGGGGGCTACGGCGCCGGGTACTACAGCTACAAATGGGCGGAAGTGCTGTCGGCCGACGCCTACAGCCTGTTCGAGGAAGACGGCGTGCTCAACCCAGAGGTAGGCCACCGTTTCTGGAGCGAGATTCTGGGCATGGGCGGTTCGCGTAGCGCGCTGGAGTCTTTCGTCGCATTTCGCGGGCGCGAGCCTTCCATCGACGCGCTGCTGCGGCACAGCGGCATGAGTTGAGGTTATCCGAAGGAATTCCTTGAAATGGCGACATATCCGATGAAAGCATTGCTTGTCTGTATCCTCTCCCTGTTTTTCTGCGCGCAACTCGCCGCGGCGGCCACCATGTACCGCTGGGTGGACGCCGAAGGCAAGGTGCACTACACCGACCAGCCGCCGCCGGAGAGCGCCAAGAACGTGCAGAAGATGAGGCCCGCGGGCATCGTCGAGGACACCGCGCAGCAACCCTTCGCCGTGCAGCAGGCGGCAAAGAAATATCCGGTGGTCTTGTATGCGAGCGATTGCGGCGAAGTGTGCGACAAGGCACGCGAGCACTTGAAGCGGCGCGGCGTTCCCTACACCGCCAGGAATCCGCAAGAGGCCGATGTTGCCGAGGCGCTGAAGAAGTTGGCCGGCGGCCTGCAAGTGCCCGTGTTGGTGGTGGGCAGCAGCGTCCAGAAGGGCTACGAGGCCGGCGCCTGGGATGCCGCCCTGGACGTGGCCGGCTACCCCAAATCCAACCCCTTGGCGCGCCCGGCGCCGGCAAAGAGCCCAGCCTCCAAGCCCGAGCAGACTCCCAAGCCCGGCGCTGCGCAGTAGTGAAGCTCGCTACCTGGAACGTCAATTCGCTCAAGGTGCGCCTGCCGCAACTGCTGGACTGGTTGAAAAGCCAGCAGCCGGACGTGGTGTGCCTGCAGGAAACCAAGCTGCAGGACGAGAATTTCCCCACCGGGGAAATCGCCGCAGCGGGTTACCACGCCTTGTATTCCGGCCAAAAGACCTATAATGGAGTAGCGCTGCTGAGCAAGGAACCGGGCCACGACGTGGTCGACGGCATCCCCGGATTTTCCGATCCGCAGAAGCGCGTCCTTGCCGCCACTTTTAGCGGCATTCGCACCGTTTGCATCTACATACCGAATGGCCAGAGTGTGGATTCCGACAAATACCAATACAAACTGGAATGGCTCACCGCCCTGCACCAATGGCTCAAGCAGGAACTGGCGCGGCACCCCAGGCTGGCGCTGCTCGGCGACTACAACATCGCGCCCGACGAGCGCGACGTGCACGATCCCAAGCTGTGGGAGGGGCAGGTGCTGTTCAGCCTGCCTGAGCGGGAGGCGATGCAGGGTTTGCTGAACCTCGGGCTCGCCGACAGCTTCCGATTGTTCGAACAGCCGGAAAAGTCCTTCACGTGGTGGGATTACCGCATGAACGCGTTTCGGCGCAACATGGGGCTCAGGATCGACCACATCCTGCTGAGCGCGGAACTTGCGGCGGCGTGTACCTCCTGCCTCATCGACCGCGATATGCGCAAGCTCGAACGTCCTTCCGACCATGCCCCGGTAATGGCGGAGGTGGCATGCTGACGGCTGGCGTTTTCTTGCGCCCGTTCAAGGTGCTGGCTGCGGCCTGCGTCCTGGCCTGCATCGTTTTTCCGGTGAGTGCATACGGCGATACCGCAGAGACTTCTGCGACAGCGCCCGCTGCGCTCGGCCAAGGCGAACGTACTGCGCTGCCGGGATTGTCGGCAGAGCAGGCGTTAAGGCGCACCCACTGGCTCATCGGCGCCGGGGCGGTGGGGGTGGCGCTGTACGGAGCCACCCATTGGTGGCAAGACGGTGTTACCGGACACTTCCGCACCGTGGATGAAGGCTGGTTCGGCCAGGATACCTATGCGGGCGGCGCGGACAAGCTCGGGCATGCCTATTCCGCCTATGCGGGAACGCGCTTGTTGGCGCGCGGATTCGAGGAACTGGGCAACGCGCCCGAGCGTTCCTTGTGGCTGGCGGCCGGCACCAGCCTCGGCGTGCTTACCGCGGTGGAAGTGGTGGACGGTTACTCGAAAAAATACAGTTTCAGCAAGGAGGACGCCATCATGAACGCGCTGGGAACGGGCCTGGGCGTGCTGCTGGAGACCAAGCCCGAGTTGGACAAAGTGCTCGACTTCCGCGTGCGCTATTGGCCCTCGGACGAGGCGCGGCGGTTGAATCAGGTTGATCCGGTGGACGACCACTCCGGCCAGACCTATTTGCTGGTGGCCAAAGCCGCCGGGTTTGCCGCGTTGCGCAAGCATGAGCCGCTGCGTTACCTGGAACTCGCCGTGGGCTACGGTTCGCGCGGCTACGAGCCAAATACCGGTAATCCGGAAGACCGCAGCCGCCACATTTACTACGGCGTCTCTCTGAACCTTGCCGAAATTCTCGGCGACTCGCTGTTCAGCGGTTCCTACAAGGGCGGCCGCACCCAGCGCATCGCCAATGCCGTCCTGGAGTTCATCCAGGTTCCCGGCACCGCGGCCTTGGTCGACCATCGCCTGTAGCGCGGATATCCTAGAAAAAGCAGTTAACCACAGAGACACAGAGTTGAAACGGGGTAGGCAGGGATGGGTGGCGTTATCGCCCAACGCATTGCCCATCCCTGCGAACCCAATTCCTCTGTGCCTCTGTGCCTCTGTGCCTCTGTGGTGAATGAACTGCGGTTTTTAGGATTATTCCGGCGCCTGCTCCGCGTCTTTCTCTTCCAGACCCAGTTCCTGCACTTTGCGGGTGAGGGTGTTGCGCCCCAGCCCCAGCAGGTTTGCCGCCTCGATGCGCCGCCCCCCGGTATGCCGCAGGGCGGCCTTGATGAGCACCGTTTCGAACTGCTCGGACAACGCCTGCATGATCCCGGTTTCGCCCCGCGCGAGCAGGTTCTGCGCCTCTTGCTCCAGCGCCTGGGCCCAGCCGCGTTCGGCCGCTGGCGCCCCTTCGCCGCGCAGCTCCGGCGGCAGGTCCGCGACGTCGATGTTTTGTCCGGGCGCCATGACGGTGAGCCAATGACAGACGTTCTCCAACTGCCGTACGTTGCCGCTCCAGGACAGCGCGCTCAAATACTTGAGTGCGGCGTCGGATAGCCTCTTCGGCTCCACGCCGAGGTCGCGCGCGCTCTTTTGCAGAAAGTATTTGGCCAGCAGCGGAACGTCCTCGCGCCGCTCGCGCAGCGGCGGCAGGCGCAGCCGAATGACGTTGAGGCGGTGAAACAGGTCTTCCCTGAACAGGCCCTGTTTGACGCGCACCTCCAGGTCCTGATGGGTCGCCGCGATGACGCGCACGTTGGCCTTGATGGGTTGATGGCCGCCGACGCGGTAGAACTGCCCGTCGGATAGCACCCGCAGCAGCCGGGTTTGCAGATCCGGCGGCATGTCGCCGATCTCGTCCAGGAACAGCGTGCCGCCGTCCGCCTGTTCGAAGCGGCCGCGGCGCATGGCCTGCGCCCCGGTGAAGGCGCCGCGTTCGTGGCCGAACAGTTCAGACTCCAGCAGATCCTTGGGAATGGCGGCGGTGTTGAGGGCGATGAAGGGCTTTCCGGCGCGCGGGCTGTGGCGGTGCAGCGCATGGGCCACCAGTTCCTTGCCGGTGCCGGATTCGCCCGTGATCATGACCGTGGCGTGCGATTGGGACAGCCGGCCTATGGCGCGGAAAACCTCCTGCATGGCCGGCGCCTGGCCGAGGATTTCCGGCACCGTTTGCGGCGCCTCGGCCTCCCCGCCCTGGCGCATGCTTTCCTCCATGGCGCGGCGGATCAGCTCCACCGCATGGTCCACGTCGAACGGCTTGGGCAGGTACTCGAAGGCGCCGCCCTGAAACGCCGCCACCGCGCTTTCCAGATCGGAATAGGCGGTCATGATGATGACCGGCAGTTGCGGATAGCGTTCCTTGAGCGTTTGCAGCAGTTCCAGCCCCGAACCGCCGGGCATGCGGATGTCGCTTACCACCACTTGCGGCGTCGCGTTCTGCAAGGCAGCCAGCGCTTCCTGCGCGGAGGCAAAGGTCTTGAAGGCGATCTCTTCGCGCGCCAATGCCTTCTCGAACACCCAGCGGATGGAGCGGTCGTCGTCGATAATCCAGACTGGTTTCATTGATGTTCCTTAGCGGTCGGCGCAAAGCCGGATAGAGGTATGCCTATTGGTTGCCGGGACCCAGCGGCAGCAACAGCGTGAAACAGGTGTGCCCCGGCCGGCTTTCGCACTCGATGGTGCCATGGTGCTCGTTGACGAAGGTCTGGGCCAGCGTCAATCCCAGCCCGCTGCCATCCGCCCGCCCGGACACCAGGGGGTAGAAGACTCTTTCGCGGATCGCGTCGGGGATGCCGGGGCCGTTGTCGACCACCTGGACCATCGCGGCCAGCCGGTGGAGTTTCTTTGCGAGCGTTACCTGGCGCGCGATGCGGGTGCGCAGCGTGATCTCGCCTTTGCCCTGCATGGCCTGCACGGCATTGCGCGCGACGTTCAGCAGCGCCTGAATGAGCTGCTCCTTGTCGCCGGACAGGTCGGGGATGCTGGTGTCGTAGTCGCGCCGAATCAGGATGCCATGCGGCGTCTCCGCCAGCAACACGCTGCGCACCCGCTCCAGGACCTCGTGGATGTTGACGGGCGCGATGTGCGGCAAGCGGTGCGGGGTAAGCAGGCGGTCCATCAGGGATTGCAGGCGGTCGGCCTCCTTGATGATGACCTGGGTGTATTCGCGCAGGCTGGGGCGGGGAAGCTCGTGTTCCAGCAACTGCGCCGCACCGCGGATTCCCCCCAGAGGGTTTTTGATTTCGTGGGCGAGGTTGCGGATCAGCTCACGGTTGGCTTGTTGCTGCAACAACATGCGCTCTTCGCGGGCGACTTTGAGTTGCTGGTCCATCTGGTGGAACTCGAGCAGGAGGCCGGCCTTCTCGCCATCGAGCGGCGTCGCGGTGCAGCTAACCTGCAGCTTCAGCCCGCCGGGGCCGACCAGGGTGAGGTCATGTTCGGTAAAGCTGGAATTGTGCTGCACCGCGTAGTCCACCGCCGCGGCGAGCTCGCCTGCTTCGACGAAAACCTGGTGCAGCGGCAGGCCCACGACGTGCTTGGCGCTTACGGCAAACAGATTTTCCGCGGCCGGATTGGCGTAGGACACCCGGAAGTCCTCGTCGAGCACGAAAACCGCCGTGGCAAGCATTTCCAGGCCTGAGAACGGTGCGGGGATCATAAACGCCTTTTGAGGGATATCCCGGATGGACTAAGCAATAACCGAGCCAGCGGTGGATGGGCTCGAACGCAGCAGCCCATCTGGCGTTGCGATGGCGAAGAGACTACTTGCCGGACCCCGCCATCTCCCGATTCAAGGCCTCGATGTTCTTCTCGTGAAGCGTCACGTTGTCCTTGAGCTTCTGGATACGGTCCAGGTATTTTTGATAGTTGCGTTCGTCTCCCAATCGCACCGCTTCGCCTTCCTTGAGCGCCGTCTGCGCTTCGGCGAGGAGTTTCTGCTCTGCGGCCAGTTCCTGTTCCAGCAATTTTTGGCGCGTGTCGTCGCGTTTCTTCTGGGTTTCCGAATCCACCTTGGGAAAGCCCTCGGGCGCCGCGGCGCCGGTAGCCTTGGGTTTGGGCGCGGGAATCACGGATAGCGGTTCCAGATCGAGTTTGGTGGCGCCCTTGGTGGGTACGTTGGAGTAAGTGACATGGCCCTGGGCATCGACGTGCTTGTAAATCTCGGCGTAGGCCGGCAGGCTGAGGGAGAGCGCGACAACAACCACCGATTTCAGATTCATGTCCTGGTTCCGTTTTCCAATGCGCACTGCGGAGTGCAAGTGGCTGCAAGCCATATATGACGCGACATTCCCTTGCCAGTCAAGTGTATGTGAAGCCAATGAAACTTTCAACGCGCGGACACGAAGCGCGAGTCGCGCGGCAACAAAAAAGGGCGGAAGACTCCGCCCTTTTTTGAGGTAAACCCGTATTGGTTACAGGCTGTAGTACATGGCGAATTCGACCGGATGCGTGGTCATGCGGAAGCGTGTGACTTCTTCCATCTTCAGTTCGATGTAGGCATCGATCATGTCGTTGGAGAACACACCGCCACGGGTGAGGAACTCGCGATCCTTATCCAGTGCTTCCAGCGCCATTTCCAGGGAGGAGCATACCTGCGGAATGGCTTTGGCTTCTTCCGGCGGCAGGTCGTACAAGTTCTTGTCCATGGCGTCGCCCGGGTGAATCTTGTTCTGGATGCCGTCCAGGCCGGCCATCATCATGGCGGTGAAAGCCAGGTAGGGGTTGGCGGTCGGGTCCGGGAAGCGCACTTCGATACGGCGCGCCTTGGCGCTGGTCACGTACGGGATGCGGATGGAGGCGGAGCGGTTGCGCGCGCTGTAGGCCAGCATCACCGGAGCTTCGAAGCCGGGCACCAGGCGCTTGTAGGAGTTGGTGCCGGGGTTGGTGATGGCGTTCAGCGCCTGGGCGTGCTTGATGATGCCGCCGATGTAGTACAGCGCCGTCTCGGACAGGCCGGCATAGCCGTTGCCGTCGAACATGTTCTTGCCGTCTTTCCAGATGGACTGGTGCACGTGCATGCCGGAACCGTTGTCGCCGACGATGGGCTTGGGCATGAAGGTCGCGGTCTTGCCGTAGGAGTGGGCGACGTTGTGCACCACGTATTTCAGGATCTGGGTCTGGTCGGCGCGCTTCACCAGGGTGCTGAATTTGGTGCCGATTTCGCACTGGCCGGCGGTGGCGACTTCGTGGTGGTGCACTTCCACTTCCACGCCCATTTCTTCCAGTGCCAGGCACATGGCGGAACGGATGTCCTGCAGGGAATCGACCGGGGGAACGGGGAAGTAGCCGCCCTTCACCGCGGGACGGTGGCCGATGTTGCCGCCTTCGAACTTTTCGCTGGAACTCCAGGCCGCTTCTTCGGATTCGATCTTGACCGCGGCGCCGGACATGTCTGCATGCCAGGTGACGGAGTCGAAAATGAAGAATTCGGGTTCCGGGCCGAAGTACGCGGTGTCGCCGATGCCCGTGGATTTCAGGTAGGCTTCGGCGCGCTTGGCGATGGAGCGTGGGTCGCGGTCGTAGCCTTTGCCGTCGGACGGCTCGATCACGTCGCAGGTGATGAGGAGGGTGGACTCGTCCATGAACGGGTCCATGTTGGCGGTTTCCGGGTCGGGCATCAGCATCATGTCGGAAGCCTGAATGCCTTTCCAGCCGGCGATGGACGAGCCGTCGAAGGCGTGGCCGTTTTCGAACCATTCTTCCGACACGACGTGCGCCGGGATGGAGACGTGCTGCTCCTTGCCGCGGGTATCGGTAAAGCGCAGGTCAACGAACTTGACCTCATTGTCCTTGATCATTTTCAAGACGTCGGCAGCCGCCATTTTCTTCTCCTCCAAAGTTCAGTAATAGAAACGGTTTAAAGCAATGGTTCGGCATGCCTTATAGCAGGAAACATGCCATTGCAAATTCAAAAAAAATCTATTGTGCCACAACTGCTTTGGATCGCGCCAACAAAACGGGGCGCACTATCGCAGTGCAGAGCGCAGGCGCGACGCACTATTCCGGTGCGTCACATTTGTGGAGATGAATTGCGCGAAATAGCGCGTCCTCGTTGAGCAGCTTTTCCGCCGCCGTCTTGAGCGCCTTGAGCTTCTCGGGTTGAATGCAAAACGCGTGGGGCAGGAAAATTTCCACCTCCACCTGGCCCGAGAGATAGTGCAGGACCACCTTCTCCGTTGCCGGCAGCGTCCCGTCCAAGCCGTGTTCCAGGCGGTGCATGAGCTGCTTGCGGTCGGGCAGGTGAGCACTGGATTTTGCCTTGGCGTCGTCTTCCGGGTCGATGTGCACCATCACGTCGAGCACGTCATGCTGCTTCAGAACCCTGTGGCGTGCCGTTTCCGCGATGTAGTGCCCCTCCGAAACGCTGATTTTCGGGTCCACCAGCACGTGCGCATCCACCAGCGCCTGATCGGCCATCTTGCGCGTGCGCAGCTCGTGCAGCCCGAGCACGCCCGGCGTGTCGATCAGCGTTTGGCGTATGGCTTCGACCACGGCGTCATCGAGCGCGGTGTCGACCAGCTCGGAAAGCGCCTCGTAAGCCATTTTCCAACCCATGCGCGCGATCATGAAGGCAACCAGCGTCGCCGCCAGCAAATCGAGAAAGGTGAACCCGGCCAGGTTGCCGCCGATGCCAACCACCACCACCAGCGAGGAAGCCGCGTCGGAGCGCGAATGCCAGGCGTTGGCCATGAGCATCTGCGAACGCAGGCGCTTGGCCACCGCCATCATGTAGCGGAACAGCAATTCCTTGGCGGCCAGGGTCGCCAAACCTACCCACAGCGTGGCAACGTGCACTTTCTGCAGTGCGTTCGGTGTTTGCAGCCGTACCCCGGCGCCCCACAACAGGGCCATTCCGAGGCCCACCAGGAACACACCCAGGATCAGCGTGGTTGCGGTCTCGATACGGGCGTGGCCGTAGGGATGGGATGAATCGGCGGAACGGCTACCGTGGCGGTTGGCGAACAGCACCAGGAAATCGGACAACAGGTCGGACAGCGAATGCAGCCCATCCGCCATCAACGCCTGGGATCTGCCGAAATAGCCGACGACGACCTGCAGTATTGTCAGTACAATATTTACAGCGATGCTGACCCAGGTAACCTTTTGCGCAGCTTGGTAGCGTTCCAGGTTTTGCGGGTCGATGCCGCTTGGAGTGGGCTTGGTCAAGGGGATAATTGCATTGGGAAAAGGCTACCTTATACTTGAAATAAGGCCCGCATAGCAAGGATGAAAAATGGGAACGATAACGGAAATTTTGCAGAGGGCGCAGCAACGTGCCAACGACAACAAGCTGCCCTACGAGGGCGCCCTGCTGCCGGGGGAGGCTTTCCAGCTCCTGTGCCACGCGCCCTCGGCCAAGCTGGTGGACGTGCGCTCTCATGCCGAATGGGAGCTTGTCGGAACGATCCCCGGCAGCATCCTGGTCGAATGGCAGAGCTACCCTGGCTGGCATGCCAATCCATACTTTCTCCAGCAGTTGAAGGGTCAGGTCGACCCGGAATGCCTGGTGATGTTCGTTTGCCGCAGCGGCGGCCGCTCCCACCATGCAGCAGCGGCGGCCAGCCAGGCCGGATTCAACGACTGCTACAACGTTCTTGAGGGATTCGAAGGCGACCGCGACAAGGCCACCAACCAGCGCGGCAAGTTGAACGGCTGGCAGGCGGCAGAGTTGCCGTGGATTCAAAGCTAGTCCTGAGTCCTGAGTGCTGAGTGGGGTACGGCGCCGTGCTAGAATGCCAGCGATTTTCACTCAGCACTCAGCACTCAGCACTCAGGACTGAACCTTAATGACTGACCGTTACGCCGTTATCGGCAATCCCATTGCGCACAGCAAGTCTCCGCTGATTCACGCAGCATTCGCAGAGCAAACCGCCCAGGATATGTCCTACGTGGCCATGCTCGCGCCCCTGGACGGCTTTGCCGCTGCCGTGGAGGCGTTCCGGGCCGACGGCGGCAAGGGCATGAACATCACGGTACCGTTCAAGCAGGAGGCGTGGCAACTGGCAACCCGTCTTACCGAACGCGCCGGCACCGCGCATGCGGTCAACACCTTCAAATTCGACGACGGCGTCATCCTCGGCGACAACACCGACGGCGCGGGGCTGGTGCGCGACATCGCGCACAATCTCGACTTTCCCATAGCCGGCAAGCGCGTGCTGCTGATGGGCGCCGGGGGTGCGGCGCGCGGCGTGTTGCTGCCGCTCCTGGCGCAGGATCCGGCCGAGCTCACCGTCGCCAATCGCACCGCTTCCAAGGCGCTCGACCTGCAACGCCAGTTTGCCGTCTACGGCCGGGTCGGGGTGAGCGAGTATGCCGGCCTCGCCGGGGAGCAGTTCGACCTGGTCATCAACGCCACATCAAGCAGCCTGAACGACACGCTGCCTCCCCTGCCGGCCGGCGTTTTCGCCCTGGGTTCGCTGGCTTACGACATGATGTACGGCAAGGGGCTGACGACGTTCCTGAGCTTTGCCGAAGGGCAGGGCGCCGGGCGCCTGGCCGACGGGCTGGGCATGCTGGTGGAACAGGCGGCGGAGTCGTTTTACCTGTGGCGCGGGGTGCGCCCGGCGACGCAACCCCTAATCGCGCGGCTCAGAGCGTAGAGCCATGCTGAGGTCGGTGTGGCGCTGGTTGTGGCGCGGCGTGGCGGTGCTTGCCCTGGTGGTGGTGCTGTACCAACTCTGGCTGTTCCTGCACGTGTGGTGGTGGGTGGACCACAACCCTTCCACCAGCGCTTTCATGGAAACCCGTCTCGAAGTCCTGCAGGACAAAAATCCGGAAGCGGAGTTACGGCATCGGTGGGTGCCTTACAACCGCATCTCGCCCAACCTCAAGCGCGCCCTGATCGCGGCCGAAGACTCCAAGTTCCTGGAGCACGAGGGCTTCGATTGGGAAGGCATACAGAAGGCCTACGAGAAAAACCTGAAGAAGGGAAAAATCGTCGCCGGGGGTTCCACCATCAGCCAGCAACTCGCCAAGAATCTTTTCCTCTCGGGCAGCCGCACGCCTTGGCGCAAGCTGGAGGAAGCCGCCATCACCGTGATGCTGGAGCGCACCATGAGCAAACGCCGCATCCTGGAAATCTACATGAACGTGATCGAGTGGGGCGACGGCGTGTTCGGCGCGGAGGCGGCGGCGCGGCACTACTTTCACACCACCGCGGCCAACCTGTCGGCGCCGCAGGCCGCCAAACTGGCGGCGATGGTTCCCAATCCGCGCTATTACGACAAGCACCGCGAAGCGCGCGGCCTGCAGCGCCGCACCGGGATCATCCTGGCGCGCATGAACCAGGTTGCGGCGCCGTAGGCCGCGCGAGCATCCGCTGCAAGCCGCATCGAATCGGGCCAAGAGGCAGTATTTTCCAATCCAGACATGAGCCTGAACGAAGGTGGTTTGTGAGGTGTTTCTCAGGCGGCGCGTTGTTGGGTTTTGTTGATCAATTGAAAGAGTTTGGCCCTGGCCTCGTTGAGGTGTTGGGC
>Ga0299912_10001254_pt1 | contig 20571 bp, 22 predicted proteins | sample RVTome_2_FD_207667 | JGI IMG/M metagenome (GOLD analysis project Ga0299912, IMG submission 207667) | Soil microbial communities from uranium-contaminated site in the Upper Colorado River Basin, Wyoming, United States - RVT95D214 (version 2) ... | reverse complement strand
CACCGTTCCCGAACTACTTCCTGCCCATCGCGAGCCCGCCCTCGAACCGCGTGCCCGGCTCGAACCCGAAAATCCGGTCGAGCTCCAATTCCCGTATGAGTTGATCGACCGCATCCTGCCCATGCTCACGCATCACCTCGGACAAGATCAGCTTGGCTGAATTGCCGTTGTAGAAGCCGCCGAAGTCGGCTTGCACCTTGAGCAGCTGTCTGGCGCGGTCGAGCGTCATCGTTTGCTGTTGCTGCGGGACAAGGCCCCGTCATTGCGAGGAGCGAAGCGACGCGGCAATCCAGTATTCACGCCAGGCACACTTCTGGATTGCTTCGCTTCGCTCGCAATGACGGCTTGCATGGGTTTCCCGATTACAGCTTGAACGTCGAAAGCTTCTTCGCCACCGCGACGTTCTTCAGCGTCACGTACACCGGCAGGCCGTCCTTGTACTTCGGATAGTCCTCGCCCTGGATCAACGGCGTGAGATAGCGCTTGCACTTGGGCGTGATGCCGAACCCATCCTTGGTAATGAAGTCGCGCGGCATGAATTTCTCGACGTTGGCGACGTCCTTCAAATCGGCCATGCCGATCTTGTATTTGTAGGGGCTGTCGGACAGGCGGTCGACCGTCGGCATCACCGAGTTGTGGCCCTTGACCGCGAGTTCGACGGCCTTCTTGCCGAGTTCGTAGGCCTGCTTCACATCGGTCTTGGAGGCAATGTGGCGCGCGGCGCGCTGCAGGTAGTCGGCGACCGCCCAGTGGAACTTGTGGCCGAGCGCGTCCTTGATCATGTTGGCGACCACCGGGGCAGCGCCGCCCAGCTGGGCATGGCCGAAGGCGTCGCGGGTGCCCTGCTCGGCGAGGAACTTGCCGTCCGGGTAGTGGCAGCCTTCGGAGACGACGACGGTGCAGTAGCCGTGTTCCTTCACCAGCTTGTCGACGCGGGCGAGGAATTTCTTCTGGTCGAATTCGATTTCCGGGAACAGGATGACGACAGGAATGCCGTGGTCTTCCACCAAACCGCCGGCGGCGGCGATCCAGCCGGCGTGGCGGCCCATCACTTCGATCACGAACACCTTGGTCGAGGTCTTGGCCATCGAACGCACGTCGTAGCTGGCTTCCAGCGTGGACACGGCGATGTACTTGGCGACCGAGCCGAAGCCGGGGCAGCAGTCGGTGATCGGCAGGTCGTTGTCGACCGTCTTCGGCACGTGGATGGCCTGGATCGGATAGCCCATCTGCTCGGACAGCTGGCTGACCTTGAAGCAGGTGTCGGCCGAGTCGCCGCCGCCGTTGTAGAAGAAGTAGCCGATGTTGTGCGCCTTGAAGACTTCGATCAGGCGTGCGTATTCGCGCTTGTTGGCTTCCAGCGATTTGAGCTTGAAGCGGCAGGAGCCGAAGGCGCCCGACGGCGTGGTGCGCAGCGCGGCGATCGCGGCGGCGGATTCCTTGGTGGTGTCGATCAGGTCCTCGGTCAAGGCACCGATGATGCCGTTGCGGCCGGCGTAGACCTTGCCGATCTTGTCCTTGTGCTTGCGCGCGGTTTCGATCACGCCGCAGGCGGACGCGTTGATGACCGCGGTGACGCCGCCGGACTGTGCGTAGAAGGCGTTCATTTTTTTCGCCATGATGTTGTCTCCTAGGTGGTTCTGATGGCTCGTTTTCAAAAACAAAAAGCCAGCATGAGGCTGGCTTGGATTACTAACTGTTGCCGGACGTCTCGCCCTCGGCCAGACGCTTGGCTTCCTCGTCGGCCTGCATTTTCAGCAGCGTGGTGACGCAGTCGCCGATGTCGTCGTATTCCTCGCGCCCGGTCGCGAAGCGGTCGCGGATGCGATAGAAGAACATGCTGCGATAGCGCGAGTCGCCGGTCTTCGACAGGACAAAATGACAGCCGTGCTCGTTCCAGTAAAAGCCCGGGCACAGTGTCAGTTCGCGGTCGTCGATATGCAGGCGGATTTCGGTTTCGACGTCCTGGATCTCGACCTCGCGGCCGTAGCGCTCCTTCACCGCGCTGGAGACGATCCAGCGTTCGGTGTCGGTCATCGGGTGAATCTGCTGCGGCATCGTGGCCTTAGCCGAGTGCAGCGAAGATCGAATCGCGGATGCCATCGACCTTGCCGACGCCGGCAACCTTGACGTACTTGGGGGCACCGGCTTCGCCGCGCGCGGCCCAGTCGCCGTAGTACTTCACCAGCGGTTCGGTCTGCGCGTGGTAGACGTCGAGGCGCTTCTTCACGGTTGCTTCCGTATCGTCGTCGCGCTGGATCAGGTCTTCGCCGGTGACGTCGTCCTTGCCGGCCACCTTGGGCGGGTTGAACACGACGTGGTAGGTGCGGCCCGAGGCCACGTGAACGCGGCGGCCCGACATGCGCTTGACGATCTCCTCGTCGGCGACGTCGATCTCGACCACGTAGTCGATCGGCACGCCGGCGGCCTTCATCGCCTCGGCCTGGGGAATGGTGCGCGGGAAACCGTCGAACAGGTAGCCGTTCTTGCAGTCGGCTTCGGTCAGGCGGGCTTTCACCATGCCGATGATGATGTCGTCGGAGACCAGGCCGCCGGCGTCCATGATGGCCTTGGCCTTCATGCCGAGTTCGGTGCCGGCCTTGATCTGCGCACGCAGCATGTCGCCGGTGGAAATCTGGGGAATGTTGTACTTTTCCTTGATGTAATTGGCCTGGGTGCCCTTGCCGGCGCCGGGGCCGCCCAACAGAATCAAACGCATTGCATGTCTCCCTAGATTATGGATGTGTCAAAACCGTACTAGCCTAAGGCAAGCGCGATTCGAACAACACTTAAAATTTTTTATTGGCGGATTCAAGCGGCTACTAAGTACGCTCTGCAAACTCCCCCTACCTTGTCATTGCGAGTGCAGCGAAGCAATCCAGTTCTCTTATTTACCGCACAATTCTGGATCACCGCGTCGCTTCGCTCCTCGCGATGACAGTTTCTCAAGTAGCAGCGAACAGGCTGCGCACCCGCTCCAGATCCTCCGGCGTATCCACCCCCGGGGCCGGCGCCAGGGGCGTGATGCCGAGGCTGATGCGGTGGCCGTGCCACAGCACGCGCAGCTGCTCCAGCATTTCGTAGCGTTCCAGCGGCGAGCTGGCAAGGCTGGCATAGGTCCGCAGGAATCCGGCACGGTAGGCATACAGGCCGATGTGGCGCAGCGCGCCGAGCTCGTGCGGCATCGCCTGCTGCACGGCAAAGGCGTCGCGCGGCCACGGGATCGGCGCGCGGCTGAAATACAGCGCATAGCCGGCTTCGTCGGACACGACCTTGACGACGTTGGGATTGATGAAGTCGGCGTGGTCGTGGATCGGATGCGCCAGCGTGGCCATCACCGCGTCGTCGTGCAGCACCAGCTGGCGCGCGGCTTCGCGGATCAGCGCCGGATCGATCAAGGGCTCGTCGCCCTGCACGTTGACCACCAGGGTGTCGTCCGGCCATCCCAGGGTTTCGGCGACCTCGACCAGGCGTTCGGTGCCGGACTGGTGCTCCGGCGAGGTCATCAGGGCCTGGTGGCCGGCGGCCTCGACCGCCTGCTGCACGCGCACGTCGTCGGTGGCGACGACGACCGATTCGGCGCCCGCCTGCAGCGCGCGCTCCAGCACATGCAGCACCATCGGGCGGCCGCCGATGTCGGCCAGCGGCTTGCCCGGCAGACGGCTGGACGCATAGCGCGCAGGGATGACGACGCGGAAATGCATGGCCTCGCCTCAGGCCTTGCCGTGGATTTCGTCGGGGTTCAGCGCGCGCGCCTCTTCCGGCAGCATCACCGGAATGTCGTCGCGGATGGGATAGGCCAGGCGGCAGGCGTGGCACACCAGTTCGCCCGCGGGTTTTTTCCACTCGAGCGGGCCTTTGCAGACCGGGCAGACGAGGATTTCAAGTAGTTTTGGGTTCATCGGTCAGTGTTCCGTAGTTCGAAGGCTCGCTTGCCGTTTCGGGCCGTTGCGTCTTGCTTTGATAAAGATGGATGTCGGCAACCGAGAGCAGCGTCTCCAGGTCATGGCCGTCGCGCGGGGCATGGCTGACCCCCAGGCTCACCGCCATCGTTAGGCCGTTGCTCTGGCTCCAGGCATCGGTACGCGCCTCGATGCGCTCGAAAATCCGGCCCATCTCCGCATCGCTTCGCTGCGGCAGGATGGCGACGAACTCGTCGCCGCCCCAGCGCCCGCACACGGCCATTTCGGCCGATTCGCTGAAGATCTGCGCAAACTCGGCCAGCACGCGGTCGCCCACGCCATGGCCGTAACGGTCGTTGACCGCCTTGAACTGGTTGAGGTCGGCGAACAGGACGGTGGCCGGGACATCCGGATTCGAGCGGTCGAAGATGTTGTCGGCCGCCGCCAGCAGGCCGTGGCGGTTGAGCAGCCCGGTGAGCGTGTCGAAGCGGCTGCGGTAATCGAGCTGGAAGCGCTGTCCCTCGATGCGGCCCATCAGGATGTAGGCGTAGAGGGCAAGGGTGATCCAGAACACGCCGAAAAACACGTCGCCCGCGCCGATCTCGAAGCCGCCGAGCCGATAGCGCAAGGCAAAGGAAACCGCCATGCCGAGGAAGGCGCCGCCCAGCACCTCGCCAAACAGGCGCATGCCGTACCGCATGCCGTTGCCGAGCAGGACCATCAGGAAGGCCAGCGCCGACGGCGGGATCGGATTGGGATCGTGGATCACGCACAGGGTGACGATCAGCAGATCGGCAAACATGGCGCTGCGGATTTTCAGCAGGGTGACGCCTTGCAGCGCCTGCAGGAAGAACCAGGTGTTGAGCAGGAAATACACGCCGAGCGCGATCAGCAGGTGTTCGATGCTGAACAGCACCGGGGGCACGGTATCGAGCGTGGAAAAATAGATGAGCGCCAGCGCAAAGAACAGGTAGCGGGTGAAAAACTGGGTGACGATTTCGGAGCGATCGGGCACCCAGAAACCGCTGTCGGCGGATTCGGCTTCCCAGCGGCAGGGATGACGGCGGTCGCCCCAATCAGAATGATGCATTCCCATTCGTTCCCTCCTTCGACGCGCACGCCCTGATTATTATTGTTTGAGTCGTGCGTCCAACCAGTGAATGAATCCGGCTTCGGGGGCAACGTCCAATTCCACCGCCCACCAGTCTGCTCCTGCGAACCTGAGGCATTTTACCGCGTCTTTTTCAGTCATCAGCACCGCGCCTTCGGCCGGCAGGTCATTCGGCTGGAAGGCATGGTGGTCGGCGAAGGCGCGCGGGCTGAAGCGGACGCCCTGCGCGCGCAGCATGTCGAAGAATCCCTGCGGGCGGCCGATGCCGGTGACGGCAAGCCAGTCGCGCGGCGGCAGATCGGCGAGCGCCGTTTTTTCCTGCGGCGCACGCAGGCGGTACGCCTGCCCTGCCGTGTAGTCGGCACGCCAAGCATGATCGATTGCCGGCGGCGGCGCCGGCCCGCGCACCACCTGGATGACCGCGTCCACGCTGCGCAAGCGGCGCGCGGGTTCGCGCAGCGGGCCGGCCGGCAGCGGCCAGCCGTTGCCCAGCCCGCTTGCCGCATCGATCACCGCCAGTTCGATGTCGCGCTGCAGGCGGTAATGCTGCAGGCCGTCGTCGGACACGATCACGTCCACCCCGGGATGGCGCGCCAGCAGCGTGCGCGCGGCCGCCACCCGATCGCGCCCGATCACCACCGGGGCGCCCGATTTCAACTGGATCAGCAGCGGCTCGTCGCCCACCTCCGCCGGCGGGCTGTCGGGCCGCACCTCGACGCAGCCGCGCGCGGCGCCGCCATAACCGCGGCTGACCACGCCCGGACGATAGCCCTGGGCGCGCAAGCGGTTCACCAGCCAGATCACCAGCGGGGTTTTGCCGCTGCCGCCGGCGGTGATGTTGCCGACCACGACCACCGGCACGCCCACGGCAACCGAGTCCAGCCAGCCGTGCCGATACGCCAGGCGGCGCAGCCCGGACACGGCAGCAAACGAGAGCGCAAGCGGCGAGAGCAGCAACGTGAGCACGCCGGTGCGCGCCCACAGGTTTTGCAGGGACAGCATGGGCGCCCGCTTAAGGCGCGGTTTGGGTGGCGAAGGTAATGCGGACGAGTCCGACCCGGCGCGCCGCTTCCATCACGTTCACCACCGACTGATGCGTGGCCCGCGCATCGGCATTGATCACCACCACCGGCTCGGTCTGGTCGCCGGCGGCCTGTTTCAGCGCGGCGGCGAGTTCGTCGACCGAGGCGTCGCCGATGGCGGTGCTGTCGATCTGGTAGCGGCCGTTTTCGGCCACCGCCACTTCGATCTGCTTGGGCTGGGTCGGCGTCTGCTCGGCGCCGCTGGTGGGCAGGTTGATCTTGAGCTCGGCAAAGCGCGCGTAGGTGGTCGTCACCGCGAGGAAAATCACGATGACGAGCAGGATGTCGATGAACGGAATCAGGTTGATTTCCGGATAGTCTTCGCGGCGGCCTCTTCTGAAATTCATGGCTGGCTTACTTACGATCGCCGTGGACGATCTCCACCAGCTTGATCGCCTGCTGTTCCATATCGACCACCAGCGATTCGACCTTGGCGCGGAAGAAGCGATAGAAAATCATCGCCGGGATCGCCACGATCAGGCCGAATGCGGTGTTGTACAGCGCGATCGAGATGCCGTGCGCCAGCTGGCCGGGATTGGTGCCTGTGGAGGTCTGGGCGCCGAAGATTTCGATCATGCCGATGACCGTGCCGAAGAGGCCGAGCAGCGGCGCCATGCTGGCAATGGTGCCGAGCGAGGTGAGGAAGCGGTCGAGCTCATGGGTGACGGCGCGTCCGGATTCCTCGATCGATTCCTTCATCACCTCGCGCGAGTTGTGGGCATTCTTCAATGCGGTCGCGAAAATCCGCCCCATCGGCGAATGGTCGGTCAGGTGCGTAACGAGATCCTGGGTGACGCCGCGTTCCTGATAGGTCTTGATGGTTTCGAGCAACAGGCTGGCGGGGGCCACTTCCCGGGTGCGCAAGCTGTAGGCGCGTTCGATGATGATGGCCACGGCGATGACCGACGCCAGAATCAACGGCCAGATCGGCCAACCGGCCGCCTCAATAATGGCTAGCACTGGATACCACTCCCAATAAAACAACAGACGAAATGTAGCGCCCGCGCGCCGGTTTCGGCAAGCACCAATTGCCCGAGCGGCGTTTTTTATTGGGCTTGCCGAGTTCTCCACAATTGATGTGGATAAGTCTGTGAGAAACTGCCTGCCAGAGTCCCTAAACGCCCGTCCACAAAGGAAAAGCCGTTTCGGCTCAAAAAGTAACCAAAACGTTTTCCATATAAAAATCATAGAGTTATAAATTCATAACTATCGTCAATAGGGTTTGGAATTTTTTTTGTGAAAATCCAGTGACTGTGCATGAACCCGACCCGGCGTGAACCCGTTATCCTGCACGCCATGGACTTTCCGGACGACTTTTCCGAGCCCGCGCCCAGCCTGCCGGTGCTCACGGTGAGCGAGCTCAACCGCATGGCACGCCGCGCGCTGGAATCGCAATTGCCGCTGTTGTGGGTGGAGGGCGAAGTCTCCAACTTCATGCGCGCCGCCTCCGGCCACTGGTACTTCTCCCTCAAGGACGCCACCGCACAGGTGCGCTGCGTGATGTTTCGCGGGCGCAACCAGTTCGCCGACTTCACCCCGGCCAACGGCGACCATGTGGAAATCCGCGCCCTGCCCTCGCTGTACGAAGCGCGCGGCGAATTCCAGCTGGGCGCCGAAGCGATCCGCCGCGCCGGTGCCGGGCGGCTGTACGAAGCCTTCCTCAAGCTGAAGGCGAAACTGGAGGCCGAAGGCCTGTTCGACCCACTCAGGAAGCGCGCCCTGCCGCGCTTTCCGCGCTGCCTCGGCATCGTCACCTCGCCGCAGGCGGCGGCGCTGCACGACGTGCTGACCGCGCTTTCGCGCCGCATGCCGGGCCTGCCGGTGATCCTCTACCCCACCCCGGTGCAGGGCGCGGGCGCCGGCGCGCAGATCGCCGCCGCGATCAAGACGGCGGGCGAACGCGCCGAATGCGACGTGCTGCTGGTGTGCCGCGGCGGCGGCTCGCTGGAGGATCTGTGGGCGTTCAACGACGAGGCAGTGGCGCGCGCGATTGCCGCCAGCCCGATGCCGGTGGTGAGCGGGGTCGGCCACGAAACCGATTTCTCCCTGGCCGATTTCGCCGCCGACCTGCGCGCACCGACGCCGACGGCGGCAGCCGAACTCGCCAGCCCGGTGCGGCAGGAACTGCTGCAGCAACTGGGCCATCTGACGCGCCAGCTGCAGCATCATCTCGGCCGCAGGCAGCACCATGAGATGCAGCGGCTGGACTACCTGGCGCGACGGCTGATCCACCCGGCCGAGCAGTTGCGCCGCCGCCAGACCGACCTTCACCAGCTGGCGCAGCGCCTGCGCCACGCCAGCGGCAAGCGCCTGACGACCGAACACCTGCGTATCGAGCGGCTGAACCAGCGGCTGGTGACACCGCGCCACGTCATCCAGCGCGAACAGCAGCGGCTGGACGCCTTGGGCATGCGCGCCCGGCGCGCGGTCGAGGGCGGTTTCGGGCAGCGTCAGCTCACGCTGGATCGCTTCTCCAGCAGCCTCGCCCATCTCAATCCGGAAGGCGTGCTGGCGCGCGGCTACAGCATCGTCCAGCTGGAAAGCGGCGCGGTGGTGCAGGATGCCGCATCGCTCAATGCCGGCGACAAGGTCGGCATCCGCTTCCATCGCGGACGGGCGCGCGCCACGGTCGAGTCGACCAGCAAGGATTAAGCTTTAATTCCCGAGATGATGTAGGAGCGGCGTCCTCGCCGCGATGCTGTGGCTGTTGCGACGGTACGAAAATCGCGGCGAGGACGCCGCCCCTACAGCGGCTGCTAGGGCCTCAAATGTCTCGCCACCAGCGCCGTCGCCTGCGCGTCCAGATCGTCCGCCAGACAATCCAACACCACCGCATCGGGCCACGAGCGCAGCCAGGTGAGTTGGCGCTTGGCGAGCTGGCGGGTGGCGGCGATGCCCTGCTCGCGCAATGCCTTCAGATCGATGTCGCCGTTGAGATGGGCCCAGGCCTGGCGGTAGCCGACGGCGCGCATGGCGGGCAGGTCGGGGTTGAGCGCATAGGTCTGGCGCAGGGTTTTCACTTCGTCGAGCAGACCATCCGAGAGCATGGCGTCGAAGCGGTCGGCGATGCGCTGGTGCAGCACGGCGCGGTCGGAGGGAATGAGGGCGAGCTGCAGCACACGATAGGGCAATTCGGATTGCGCGCGGTCGAGCAGCGCCGACATGGGCTTTCCGGTAAGCCAGAAAATTTCCAGCGCGCGGCCGATGCGCTGGGAATCGTTCGGCGCCAGCCGCGCGGCGGTGGCCGGGTCGACCGCGGCCAGCTCGGCGTGCAGCGCAGGCCAGCCGCGCGCCGCCGCCTCCGCCTCCAGTTTTTTGCGCAGCGCGGCATCGGCGCGCGGCAGGTCGTCCAGCCCCTGCAACAGCGCGCGGAAATACAGCATGGTGCCGCCGACCAATAGCGGCACCCTGCCGCGCGCGACGATGTCGGCCATCAGGCACCGCGCGTCGTCGCAGAACGCCGCCGCCGAATAGGCCTCGGTGGGGTCGCGGACGTCCAGCAGATGATGCGGCGCGCGCGCCAGCGTGGCGGCGTCGGGCTTGGCGGTGCCGATGTCCATGCCGCGATACACCATCGCCGAATCGACGCTGATGATTTCGAGCGGAAAGCGTTCGACCAGGCTGACCGCCAGCGCGGTCTTGCCCGAGGCGGTCGGGCCCATCAGGAAGATGGCGGGAGGAAGGCTGGGGGCTGACATGGGGGGCGATTATCCCCCAGCTTGGGGCTGGCAGCCGTGACGGCCGGCGCTTGCGTCCATTTTCCGCACCCCATGATGCGCGGCGATCGGGATCCGATGTGTTCGAAGCCGCCTACTCCGTGTCGGCCTGCCTCATTCAGCCGATTTTCCGTGGGTGTGAATCCAGGTTACGGTCTCGCCTGGAACCGTTTTTGATTCAGCGACAAGCGAGTATTTTGGGACAACAGGCTTGACATCGCATCCGCCTCGATGGGCCGACTGACCCAATACCCCTGGGCTGAATCGCATCCCATGGCCTTGATGACGTCAAACTGCTCACCGGTTTCTATCCCCTCGGCAATCGTTTCCTTTTCGAGGGCCCGGGCGAGCGCAATCACGGCACGCACTATGGTTGCATCCTGCTTCTGTCCGAGCCCGTCCACAAACGTTTTGTCGATCTTGATGGTGTTTGCCGGAATGCGCTTGAGATAACTCAAGGATGAATAGCCCGTGCCAAAATCGTCAATCGCAATCCTCACGCCCAGCTCGGATAATTTCCTCAGGATTTTCAGGCTTTCTTCCGGATTGAGCATGGCCGCGCTCTCGGTGACTTCCAGCTCGAGGCGCGCGGCCTCCAACCCGGTTTCGCTCAGAACGATCGTCACTTTTTCCAGCAGGTGAGGATCCTGAAACTGGTGGGTAGACAGATTCACGGCCACCCGCAAATCCAGCCCGGACGACACCCACTGTTTCAATTGCAGGCAGGCGGTGCGCAATACCCATTGCCCCAGTTGAATGATCAAACCCGAATCTTCAGCTGCCTGAATAAACGCCGCCGGCGCGCGCAACTGTCCATCCGGCATGACCCAGCGCACCAAGGCCTCGACCGCGACGATCCTGCCGCTCCGCATGTCCACAATGGGCTGGTAGAGCAACCGGAATGCCTCGCGTTGCAAGGCATCGCGCAGTTCATGCTCCAGATCCAGGCGCTCGCGTACCCGCAAACCCATCTGATCGGTGTAGACGGTGTAGCCATTGCGCCCAAGGCGCTTGGACTCGTACATTGCAGTGTCGGCGTGCTTCAGCAGCGTCTCGATGTCGTCCCCATGTTCGGGATACATGGCGATGCCGATCGATGGGGTCATGCGCAAGGCGCGCCCATTGACCTCGAACGGGATACTGAATGCGTCCAGTATTCGATGGGTGATCAATAGCGCCCCCGTCTCATTGCTGCCGGGCAAAACCAGCAGGAACTCATCCCCGCCAAACCGCCCCAGTATGTCTCCATGACGCAGCAATGGCTGAATTCGCTGCGTCACCTTGATCAGGAGAATGTCACCCGTTGCATGCCCCAAGACATCGTTGATGCCCTTGAAGCGATCCAGATCGAAGAAAAGAATCGAAAACGGGGTTTTGCCTGCGCGAGCGGCGGCAATATTCGCATCCAGAATTCCATTCAGACAACCGCGATTGGGCAAGCCTGTGAGCGCATCGCGCTGGGCCTGCTCGATCAGTTCGTTGCTGTGAGACCGCTCGCGTTTTGTGACGCGATAGGCGATCACGACAAATATCCCGAAGAACACCAGGAAGCTGACAAAAATGGGGGCGTTATGCCGCCACCAGCGCGCAGTCACATAGGAAGCCGGCACCGAGACATAGGCATACAAATCCAGTCCCGACAGCTTGGCAAATGCGCCGATCCGCTGCTTGTCTCCCGTCACCCAGGGCGAGCTGCCCGAGAAATAGCCCCCGGTAATCCCTGGATTCGTCTCGATGATGCGCGCAACCGGGCCGGGCGATAGCCGTCCGTACGCGGCATTGGCGTCCGTCACCGGAAAGCGGGCCTGCTGATAGCCATCGGGCCGCAACAAGCCGATGTAGCTGGTGGAGGGAATGGGAAGCTGATGCAGGAACGTGCCTTCCTTTTCCAGCGGCACGGCGGCCTGGACCAGGAATTTGGGCCTGCCGTCGCGGTCCCTCAGCACATGGCGAACGGTAAAACGCCACCGCTTGATGGCCTTTCCGAATTCCGGTGGTCCCACCGTGTAAGGTGCCGGGCTCGCCATATCAGCGAGCAGTTGCCTGATGTACGGGGGGTCCAACCGGAAATCGGGCGTCGGGTCGCCTGGCTTGACCGCCGTGTTGAGCAGCATTTCGCCGTTCGGCGCGAATACGGCGACGGCACGGACCTGCGGATGCCTGTTTTGAAATGTAGCCAGATAGGGCCGCATGGTTTCCGGGCTGGCGTATAGCTCGGGCCGGTCGAGCAATTCGGCCAATGGGGCGAGACCATTGCCCAATTCATCGAAAAACGCCTGCGAGGCCGAAGCGAGGAAGCCGGAGAACGTCAAAAGGTTATCGTGGGCATCCCGCTTTTCGCGTTGCCAGCCGTACACCCCATAGGCGAACAGCGCGACGGTGCCAACCAGAAAAAAAGTCAGCAATGCGTTACGGAGCAACCGCGAAAAAGCTGCAACCTCAGGCAAACGCATCCGAGTCCAAAAGTGGGATGGATGATGCGTCAACGACAAGGCTGGAAAATTCTTTAGAAACAACCACATTTGTCGAAAGCAGTTCGCAGCGCATCTGACCGGGGGCGACCCGACGTGAAGCACTATCCATCCGGCTGGTTTCTGCCAGCTCGGCAGTCGCGCCGATGAAGGCCGGCGGCTCGGCGCGCCGCGGCCGGGCGAAGCGCAAGAATCAGGGTCTAGAGTGTAGGGATGGGGGCATCGGCGAACGGCCCCTGCTCATTCATCCCTACCGGAGGCTCGCATCCCATGAACATCGACGAACTCAAGTCCGTGGCGAACGCCATCGTCGCCCCGCAGAAAGGCGTCCTAGCGGCAGACGAAAGCAACCCCACCATCAAGAAGCGCTTCGATTCGGTCCAGGTGGAGTCCACTGAAGAAAACCGCCGGCGCTACCGCGAAATCCTGTTTACCGCCGACGGCATCGAACGCACTGTCGGCGGCGTCATCCTCTACGACGAGACCCTGCGCCAGGGCACGCGCGACGGCGTCCCCTTCCCCAGGCTGCTGGCGGACCGTGGCATCATTCCCGGCATCAAGGTCGACCAGGGCGCCAAGGCGCTGGCACTCCACCCCGGCGACAAGGTGACCGAGGGACTCGACGGCTTGCGCGACCGCCTTGCCGAATACCGGCAGCTGGGCGCGCAGTTCGCCAAGTGGCGGGCGGTGATCGAGATCGACGAACGCGATCTGCCGTCGGCCTTCGGCATCCGCGCCAATGCCCACGCGCTGGCGCGCTACGCCGCGCTGTGCCAGGAAGCCGGGCTGGTGCCGATCGTGGAACCGGAAGTGCTGATGGACGGCGCCCACGGCATCGAGCGCTGCGAAGCGGTGACGGCGCAGGCACTGCAGGCGGTGTTCGCCGAGCTCGACGCCCACCGGGTGCAGTTCGAGGGCATGCTGCTGAAGCCGAACATGGTGATCGCCGGCAAGAAATGTCCGCGCCAGGCCGGCGTGCAGGAAGTGGCCGAGGCCACGCTGCGCTGCCTCCGGCGCTACGTGCCGGCGGCAGTGCCGGGGATCGTGTTCCTGTCCGGCGGCCAGAGCGCCGAGGACGCGACCGACCACCTCAACGCCATGAACGCGATGGGCCCGCAGCCGTGGCAGGTCAGCTTCTCGTACGGGCGGGCCTTGCAGGAACCGGTGCTGGCCGCCTGGCGGGGGCAGGAAGGCAACGTCGCCGCCGCGCAGCAGGCGCTGCTCAAGCGTTGCGAGCTGAACGGCCTGGCCCGCGAGGGGAAATATGCCCGCGCCATGGAAAAGGCCGCATGACCCGATCTATTGCCCAGCGGAACCAGTTGAATGTGGCTGGAATCGGCAGGCGCCTCGGCCTTGGACTGGCCCTGGCGCTCAGCCTCCATGCCTCCGCCCTGGCGGGCGGCGCCGCCGGACATGGCGAACGGACGCTGGCGATAGGCGTGCTCGCGCACGACCGCGGGCCCGCCAGCGATCATCATGAGGAGGGGGTCGATCTCAATCTGGAACTGCAGTTTGCGCCGCTGGATATCCTCGGCTCGCCACGTCCGCACCTGGGTGTCATCGCGAATTTCGTGGGGGATACCAGCGTCGCCTATGCCGGCCTGAACTTCCGCTTGCGCGAGGCGCCGCAATGGTTCGCCGATGCTTTTATGGGTCTGGCGGTGCATGACGGCCCGCTGCGCAAGGATCCGGTTGGCTGCGAACAATTCAGCGATTGCGGCTTCGGCACCCGCTTCCTGCCCCGCTTCGGAGTGGAAATCGCCTATCGGATCAGCCCCGCCGCGTCGCTTTCCCTGTTCTTCGATCACCTGTCGCACAAGTGGATCGTGGGCGGGGAAAACGAAGGCCTCGACCATGTCGGCCTGCGCTATCTGCGGTCATACTGACACCTTTCGGCGCAAAAAAACGGCGGGTTTCCCCGCCGTTTCGGCTTCGCCTGCGATCAGGCTGCGTGGGCGTACTGCGCCTTGGCTTGGCGCGCGGCCTCGATTTCCTCCGGGCCGTAGGCCTTGCCGGACCACAGCATTTCGTAGGCGATTTCCTCGTTGCCGTTCTCACACAGGTCCAGCACTTTCTGGAACAGCGGCTGGAAGGTGTCGGAGCGATGCGATTTCTCGTGGTTCTCGAAGCTGGTCCAGAAGGTCACGATCAGCGCTTCCTTGCCCTTCATAGGGCTTTCGACGGCCTGGCCGATGGTCGAGCCTTCGTTCGACACCTGGCCGGAGTTCAGCGCGACAAAGCCGCCGACGAAACCGGTATCGGAGTGGTAGGTCTTGACGTTTTCGCACAGGAACGCCACCCGCTCCTGCAAGTCGTCCACCGTGTATTCCGGTTTCAGAATCACCCGGTTGACCGTCACGATGCCGTCGGTCGGAAAATTAGCGATCAGTCCACTCATGGTTTTCTCCTGTTGGAAGGGTTGAACAGGATTCCAGTCTATATACCTGAGTGTTTTAGTCAACTAATTTATTTAATCCTTCTATGGTGCGATAAATAGATTGAATTAATAACCTTGGCAGGGATTCGTTTCCATTCAAAAGCTTGCAGGATGGTCTCAGATGTAGCGCTTCTGCTCGCTGCGCTTTCCTGGCCGCTTCTTCATGATGACCACGCCTTTGGCGACGTCGATATCGGCGATCGGGATGTTCTCGTACAGCGGATTGAGCGGCTTCAGCATCCAGCCGTCGTCGCGCTTCACGATCTGCCGGAAGATGTATTCGTCGTTGACGTAGGCGACCACGTAGGAGCCGTCCTTGACCAGCCCGGACGGCTCGACCACGATGATTTCGCCTTCCTCGAATTCCGGCAGCATGGAGTCGCCCAGCACCATCAGCGCATAGGGCTCGGAACCGGCGCAGTTGCTGGCTTCGTTGATGTCCTGGATGGGAATTGTCTTGCGTTCGGTGCGTTCGTTCATGGGGGGCCTCGCGAATACCTGACTAATTAACTCGGGATTATAACCAAAAGCGACGGCCGCGAAATCAGCGGCCGCGCATGAACATGCCGTCGAGTTCCTTGAGGCCGATCTGGAACCAGGTGGGGCGGCCGTGGTTGCACTGCCCGGCGCGTTCGGTGGCTTCCATTTCGCGCAGCAGCGCATTCATTTCGGGCAGCGTCAGATGGCGGTTGGCGCGCACCGCGCCGTGGCAGGCGAGCGTCGCCAGCAGTTCGTTGCGGCGCTCGGCCAGGAGGCGCGCGACGCCGAATTCGGCGACTTCGGCGAGCACCGCGCGGGTCAGCTCGACCGGGTCGGCGTCCTTCAACAGCCACGGCACCGAGCGCACCGCCACCGAGGTCGGCGAGGTGATCGACAGCTCGAAGCCGATGCCGGCAAGCACCTCCAGATGCGGGCCGATTTCAGCGACGTCGCGCGCGTCGACCGTCAGCGCGACCGGAATCAGCAGGGTCTGCGCCGGCACCGCGCGAGCATCGAGCGCGGTCTTCAACTTTTCGTAGACGACGCGCTCGTGGGCGGCGTGCATGTCGACCAGCACCAGCCCCTGCGCGTTCTGCGCCAGCACGTAGACGCCGTGCAGCTGCCCCAGCGCGTAGCCAAGCGGCGGCGCGTCGCCCTGCCCGCTTGCCGGGGAAGGCTGCGCCGCAGGGGCAACCAAGCCCCCTGAATCCTGACCCCTGACCCCTGACCCCTGCGCCGCCAGCGGCGCATAGAACGCCATCGCCTCGTTCACCTGCAGCGGCATCGACGCCTGCTGCGGCGCGGCATAGGCGGGCCTGGCCGCACTCGGCGCCGGCGCGTCCGGCGTCCCCGCCTCGACCGGCGCCGACAGCAGGCGCTCGACCGCGTGGAACAGGAACTGGTGCACGCCGCGGCTGTCGCGGAAGCGGATTTCGGTCTTGGCCGGATGCACGTTGACGTCCACGGCTTCCGGCGGCAACTCGATGAACAGGCAATACGCCGGGTTCAGCTGGTGGTGCAGCACGTCGCGGTAGGCCTCCTTCAGTGCGTGGACGATCAGCTTGTCGCGCACGTAGCGGCCATTGACGAACACATGCTGGCTGTCGCGGCTTGCCGTCGCGGCGCCGGGACGGATCACCCAGCCGGACAGCCGCAGCACGCCGGCGGCGGCATCGACCGCAACCGTGTTGTGCTCGAAGGACTCGCCCAGCACCTGACGCACCCTTGAGTGGGCCGGCTCGGCGTTCAGGCGCAGCTGCACCCGGCCGTTGTGGGAGAGCGTGAACGCCACCTGCGGATTCGCCAGCGCCAGCCGCCGCACGGTCTCGGCGCAATGGGCATATTCGGTGGCCTCGGTCTTGAGGAACTTGCGCCGCGCCGGCGTATTGAAGAACAGGTCCTGGATGTCGAGGGTGGTGCCGGTGCCGCGCGCGGCTGGCGCCGGTTCACTGAGGCGGCCGCCTTCCGCCTGCACCGTCCAGGCATGCTCGGCGTCCGCGCTGCGGCTGCCGAGCTGCACCCGCGCGATGGCGGCGATCGACGCCAGCGCTTCGCCGCGAAAGCCCAGGCTCGCCACCTGTTCGAGGTCGGCCAGGCTGGCGATCTTGCTGGTGGCATGCCGCGTCAAGGCGAGCGCGAGTTCGTCGCGCGCAATGCCGCTGCCGTTGTCGGCGACCCGGATGCGCTTGATGCCGCCCTGCTCCAGATCGATCTGGATCTCGCTGGCGCCGGCGTCGAGGCTGTTTTCCAATATCTCTTTCAGTGCCGCTGCGGGACGTTCGACCACCTCGCCGGCAGCGATCTGCGAAATCAGCACATCGGGCAGGACGCGGATGCTCACAAGGAACCTGCAAACGGCACGCCGCGCCGTGCCGCCATGGCGCGCCCCAGGCGCTCTAGATCGGCGGCGCCGAGCGCTTGGCGCGCCAGCGGCAGCACATGGGTGTTCTCGAATTCGAGGTGGGTGCGGTTCATCGCGACGAAGCGGCGCGCAGTCGCCGCGTCCAGCGTGGCGGCCGCGCCGGCTTCGATCTGCTGCAGCTGCCCGCGCAGACGCCGCCACAGCAGCGCCAGTTCGTCGTGTTCCAGGGTCAGGGTTTCGACCAGGTCGCAGGCACCGGGGGCGCCGGCCTGTTCCAGCAGCGGAAACAGGTTGCGCTCCTCGTCGTCATGATGGTGCACCGCCGCGGTGTCGAAGTAGGCCAGCACCGCGCGCGCGGCCTGCTGCGCCTGGAGGTCGGCACCATGAACGGGCAGATGGGCGAGCAGCTTTTCCAGGGTGTCGCACTGTTTGGCAATGCGGCCGTGGCAGGCCTCAAGCACCGCCAGCGGCCGGTCGAATCCCGGGGCCGCCGCGCCCAGCAGGCTGACCGTCATGGATTGCGCGTCAGCCGCGACGGCGCGGTCAGCGGATGCGTGTCGAAATAATTCTTGACGCCGCCGACGATGGCGTCGACCAGCTTGTCCTGGTAGTCGGGATCGTTGAGCCGCTTTTCCTCTTCCGGGTTGGAAATGAAGGCGGTCTCGATCAGGATCGAGGGAATGTCAGGCGCCTTCAGCACCGCAAAGCCCGCCTGCTCGACCTGCGCCTTGTGCAGGGTGTTGACGTCGCCGATCTGCTTCAGCACGGCGTGCCCCAGCTTCAGGCTGTCGTTGATGGTCGCGGTTTGCGACAGATCGATCAGGGTGCGCTTGAGGAAGGGATCCTTGACGTCGATGTTGATGCCGCCCACCAGGTCGGCTTCGTTTTCCTTCTTGGCCAGCCAGCGCGCGGCGACCGAGGTGGCTCCGTTCTCCGACAGCGCGAACACCGACGAGCCGCGCGCGTGCGGCTTGATGAAAGCATCGGCGTGGATCGACAGGAAGAGGTCGGCTTTGAGCGCGCGCGCCTTGGTCACGCGCTGTCCAAGCGGAACGAAATAATCGCCGTCGCGGACCAGAACGGCGCGCATGTTTTCCTGCGCGTCGATCTTCTGCTTGAGTTTTTTCGCCAGCGCCAGGGTGATGTCTTTCTCGCGCGAGCCATTGGCGCCGAGCGCGCCGGGGTCTTCGCCGCCGTGGCCGGCATCGATCGCCACCGTGATCAGCCGTGCGTATTGCGGCGCGCCCGCATTCGCAGGCTTGGGCGTTTCTGCAGGACTGGGCGGCAGCAACAATGCCGGGTTGACCGTGCTTTCGGCTACCTGAACCGGATAGAGGTCCACCACCAACCGGTGGCCGTATTGGTCCAGCGGCTGCAACGGGAACACGGAGGGTTTCACCGCCGTCTTGAGCTCCAGCACCATCCGCATCACGCCGGGGCGATTCATGCCCACCCGGATCGCCGCGATGTAGGGATCGTCCGAACCCAGCTGTCCGGCCAGGGCGTTGAGCGCCGGGCCGGCCTCCACGCCTTCGAGGTCGATCACCAGCCGCTCGGGGTTCGACAGGGTGAAATACTTGTGTGCGACCGGCTGCGCCGCCTCCAGCGTGACCCGCGTGTAGTCGGGAGACGGCCACAGGCGGGTGGCAGACAGCTGCAGCGCCTGGGCCCAGCCCGACGCCAGCACACCGCACAGCAGGAAAGTTTTCAGCAAAGCGTGCAACATGTCTCCAGATAGCGTGCGCCGCGCGGGCTTGCCGCCTCACATTCGATTTCACGCGCGTCGTCTGCAATCGTCAGCCGGATGATCACGTCGGGCGGCGGCAGCCAGCCCGCGGCTTTTTCCGGCCATTCGATCAGGCTCACCGCGCGGCCGTCACTCACGTCGCGAAACCCGGCGTCCAGCCATTCGCGCGGGTCGTGCATACGATACAGGTCAAAATGATACAGCTCAAACGCGGGCAGGCTGTAGATTTCGGCCAGGGTATAGGTCGGGCTCTTGACCCGCCCGCCGTGCCCCAGCGCGCGCAGCAGCCCGCGCACCAGCGTCGTCTTGCCCGCGCCCAGATCGCCCTCGAGGTAGAAGGTCAGCCCGGGCGTCAGTTGCCGCGCCAGCTGCGCGCCGAATGCCAGCGTCGCGGCCTCGTCGGCCAGATGGCAGCGGCAGCGCACGGTATCATCTGCGGTATGCATGATCAGGATTTAAGCCGACTGGCGCAGCAAATCAAGCAATGGGGGCGCGAGCTCGGATTTGCCGCGGTGGGCATTGCCGACGGCGACCTGAGTGCGGCCGAAGCGGGTTTGCAGGAATGGCTGGATCGGGGCTTTCATGGCGAGATGGATTATATGGCGGCGCACGGCACCAAGCGCAGCCGGCCGGCCGAACTGGTGCCCGGAACCGTCCGCATCATCAGCGCGCGGATCGATTATTTTCCGCCGGCGTCCGCCGACCCGCATGCGGTGCTGAATGATGCGGATGCCGCCTATATTTCGCGCTACGCACTGGGGCGCGACTACCACAAGGTGCTGCGCAACCGCCTGCAAAGCCTGGCCGAAAAAATCGGCGCGGAAATCGGCGAGCACCATTTCCGCGTCTTCACCGACAGCGCGCCGGTGCTGGAAGTCGAACTCGCCACCCAATCGGGCCTGGGCTGGCGCGGCAAGCACACGCTTTTGTTGAACCGGCAGCACGGTTCGTGGTTCTTCCTCGGCGAGATCTACACCGACTTGCCGCTGCCGGTGGATGCGCCCGAAGCCGGCCACTGCGGTACCTGCCAGGCCTGCCTCGACGTCTGCCCAACGCAGGCCATCGTCGCGCCCTACACGCTCGATGCGCGGCGCTGCATTTCCTATCTCACCATTGAACTCAAGGGCAGCATCCCGCTGGAATTGCGTCCGCTCATCGGCAACCGCATCTACGGCTGCGACGATTGCCAGCTGGTATGCCCGTGGAACCGCTTTGCGCAAACCGCCGCGCTGCCGGATTTCGAAGTGCGGAACGGACTCGACAGCGCACGGCTGGTGGAGCTGTTCGCCTGGAGCGAAACGGAATTCAACGAGCGGCTGGCGGGCTCGCCGATCCGCCGCATCGGGCACGAACGCTGGCTGCGCAATATCGCGGTCGCCCTGGGCAATGCGCCGCCCTCCCCTGAAGTTCAGGCGGCGCTCAATGCGCGTCTGGAGCATCCGTCCGAGTTGGTGCGCGAGCACGTGGCGTGGGCGCTGGAAAAACAGCAAACAGCGCTATAAACAGGCTGCCCCACAGAAAACCCGGTAGGAGCGGCGTCCTCGCCGCGATTGCTGTGGTCATGGCATCGGCGTCGGCCACGTAAATCGCGGCGAGGACGCCGCTCCTACATGCCGTTGGTCCGCAATTCCGCCCGGGCGTGGCGGATCACCGATGCCCCCGAGGTCAGCGCCAGCCCCGCCAGCACCAGCGCCACCGCGATATCCGGCCAGCCGTGCGAAGTCGCCCACACCCCGGCCGCCGCGCCCATCACCGCGATATTGC
>Ga0299912_10001253_pt1 | contig 20573 bp, 13 predicted proteins | sample RVTome_2_FD_207667 | JGI IMG/M metagenome (GOLD analysis project Ga0299912, IMG submission 207667) | Soil microbial communities from uranium-contaminated site in the Upper Colorado River Basin, Wyoming, United States - RVT95D214 (version 2) ... | reverse complement strand
CTCGAAAGGAGCGGATTGATTGGCTCGTCGCCCCGTTCGGCAGGCTCAGGGCAGGCGTGCCGGCGACGGCTAAACTGGCCCTCCAGACGTATGGCGGGCTGATGGGTGACAATCACGTTGAGTGAGCAGAAATAATAATGGCGAGCGCTCCTCCCAGACGCTCGCCTTGCGACATATTGCTTTACACCTTAGGTCATAACCGGAGTGCGCACCTTCGACTTTGGCTGCTTGTCGCCGCGAATCGCTGCTAAGGCAGCAGATTTGTCGTCGGCAAATTCAAAGACTGAGTCAAGGGCTGTCACCTCAAATATGTTTCTGGTTTCAGGAGCCAGGCTGGAAAGAACCAGTCGATGGCCGCAATTAGCCAACAACTTACGGAGTTCCAATAGTCTGGAGAGACTTGCCGAGGTCACAATATCAACTCTCGAAAAGTCAACCACCACGTCACAGTCGCCTCTGAGTCGCACGAGGCTGGCGACCGTAGCAAGCTCTGTGCCCGTATTCGGCTCCGGGCGCAAATCGAGAGTTACTATGTCCGCAGATGAATTCTTTATTGCCATTCCTGAGTTCCTGATTTATCCGCCAGACGTACGGCGGATTAAACTCGCAGCAGCCTTGCACCTCAAATTTTCCATCGGCTATAAGGCTGGTCAAGTTGAACAAAAACGGGCAAAATCGTGCTAAGCAGGATACAGGAGACAGAATACAGAAGACAGAATTGCCAAGGGACTTGGCTTCTGTTTACTATCTGCTGTTTTCTTTTTCTACCGATTCGCGCTTGAGGTGCCGCGCAGGAGGATGGTCAAATCGACGGGCAGTCCTTCGCCCGGAGCTATCAGGAAATTCGTGGCAAGATATGATAACTTTACTTTTCGCTGCCAATCTTGGATTTTAACCTTGACCGTAATGGTGTCGTTGGCCGGTAACGTTAGTGTCGGCGGGCCTTTTCTACCTGTCTTTTGCAGCTCGATATCAATCGCCGAATTGTTTGTAATCTCAAACCACACCTTGTCATCATGTCTGTAGGTGGGCTGTTTGATTTGAACCGCCGCTTTGAAAATAGCCTCGAGATATTTTTTGCTGCCGATAAGCTGATTTTGGAACCAGACTGCGGTTCTACCTGCAAGCAGAGCCTCTTTGATGCCGTCGATGGTTTTTTCTTTGGCAAAAACCAGCGTCATCGTCCTGTGCTTATCGGGCGTAACCTGGGTGTCTACTGCCGGGCTGTGGATGTCGGAATTACCCATCATAGTCAGGTTTTTCTCCAGACACCAGTTGTGAGCTTCCGCGTAGTAGCCATCTCCATTTGCAACCTCGATGCCATGCAGCAATTTGTTTTCGCATAAGGTGGTGTGGATGTCGACCCATTCCTCTGCATCGGGCTTCCAGCCGGGATGATTCCAGAAGACAAAGGCGTTTTGCTGGTTGGCTGCCTTAATGACCTCAATAAGATCGTTGGCATCCAGAGGTTTGATATCCTGCAGGAATATCGCGTTGAAATGTCCGGGTGGCGTGTCGCGAGTAATCTCTGCACCCATTATGAGCAATATATTTCTTTTCTGTGCTGCCGGCTGGGCGATCTGATACGGGCGATGGTAATTGGTGGGAATATCCTGCTTGTGAGGCTGATACTCAATATGGTCGGTTATTGAAATTGCGTCCAGCCCTTCTCGCAATGCCTCCTCGACACGCACCGTCGGCCATACAAGTCCGTCAGAAAAAACCGTGTGCATGTGTAAATCGCACTTCAACGTCTTGTACCCGAGTATGTCGGGAAAATTGATCTGGCCTCTTGCCTGCTGCGCGGTTATCGGCGTCGCCAGCAGACTGATGACAGTAATCAGTAACACAAGCTTCAGCTTTGTTTTCATTGACGTGCCCCCTTTTATTTGGGTGAGTGATTTGAGAAAACCCCCTGCAATTTGTGCGCCGAGGTCTCGAATCCGCATTTGTAGGATTTCTTTTTCTGGCAGTTCTGCCCAGGCTTGCATTTTCCCCGTTTTCGTCATATACAATTCTATAACACATATACTGCGTCGTGGCAAGGTTGATAGAACAGAGCAAGCATTTATGAAAAGGGCGAAATATGAAAAGCGATGAAAAATGCGGGAACTGCAAGTATTTCCTACGGAGAACCGAGGAGAAAAACACCGGCCAGTGCCACAGATACGCACCCAAACCAAGCCCTCGTCCTAAAATGCAAATAGAAGGCAGAGACCTCTGGGCGGATGTCCAGTGGCCGAAAGTCGGCGTAAATGCCTGGTGCGGTGAATTCCAGCAAAAGTAAATGTAGGGTATGCTGTGCATACCGGTTTTCTGAACGCAAAGGTACGGTAAGAATTTTGGAGGTTCTGGAATGAGTAAGGCTGGTAGAAAGACCACAAGACGCGAGTTTCTGCGAGGAGCAACAACGGCGGTAGCGGCGTTTACAATTGTCCCGCGTCACGTGCTGGGTAAAGGCGTGACTTCGCCCAGCGAGAAACTCAATATCGCCTGTATCGGCATCAGTGGGCAAGGCGGGGGCAATCTCGGAGCGGTCACCCGCGAAAATATCGTCGCGTTGTGTGACGTCGATACGCGACGAGCCGGCAAGACGTTTGAGAGTTACCCACAGGCCAAGAAGTATCAGGATTTTCGCAAGATGCTGGACGAGATGGACAACCAAATTGATGCCGTTGTTGTTTCCACGCCCGACCACACCCACGCGGTTGCAGTGATGTCGGCAATAAAAAGAGGAAAGCACGTGTATTGCGAAAAGCCGCTCGCCCATTCGATCTATGAGATTCGTGCGCTGGCTAAGGCCGCACGCGAGCATAAGGTGGTGACGCAACTGGGCAATCAGGGACATTCGTTTGACACCATACGTCTGTTCTGCGAATGGATCTGGGATGGCGCCATCGGCAAGGTCCACGAAATACATGCCTGCTGCAGCGCAGTTCATTGTAGGATCGACCAGTTATCCAGGCTCAAAGAAAAGCACAAAGTCCCGCCCGAGCTGGACTGGGACCTTTGGCTGGGGCCGGCTCAGTATCGGCCTTACCATCCAATGTATCTACCCGGCAGTTGGAGAGCGTGGATGCCGTTTGGCTCCGGCACAATAGGCGATTGGGTATGTCACGTTGTCGACCCGGTCTTCTGGGCGCTGGACCTGGGGGCACCTAAAACCGTTCAGGCTCAGGCCAAAGGATATGATCCGAAAGAGCACGCCGACACGTTTCCGGCAGGCACGATCGTTCACTTTGAGTTTCCGGCACGCGGCAGCCGGGGACCTGTGAAACTGGTGTGGTACGACGGCGTGGAAAAGGTTCCACATCCGAACGACCTGGAACCAGACCGAAATCCACCTGACACCGGCGCGGTGGTGTACGGCGACAAAGGTACAATAACCTATGGCTCGCACGGCGCCGGCGGAGTAAGGATTATCCCGGAGGCAAAGATGAAAGCCTACAAACAACCGGCTCAAACTTTGCCACGGGTCAGAGGACATCACCAGGACTGGCTCGAGGCGATCAAAAACAAAAAGCAAGCGGGATCGAATTTCGATTACGGCGGGCCGTTGACCGAGATTGCTCAGTTGGGAATCATCGCGACCAAGATGCTGGGGCGCAAGCTCGAATGGGATAGCGAAAATATGCGGTTTACCAACTGCGATGAAGCGAATCAATTGATCAATCCGCCATATCGACAAGGCTGGACACTGTAGCTGAATCGGGTGCTTGCAAGGCGTGGCCTGCAGAAAGACCTGATGTTGTTGGAGGTTACCATGAGCACATATAGAATGGCCAGGTGCACTACAAGAGCGATAGCATTTACTATCTTACTGTTTTTTGCCCATGTTGTTACCGCCAGAGAACTGCGCTCGGGGCCTGAGGTCGTGACGGTCGTGCCGCAAGAGACCGATGAAATTCTGGTTAATCCGGGCATGGGCTGGGAAACGTTCCATACGACCCGCGACAAAGATAAGAACCTGCCGGACTGGATTCCTTCGACCGTTCACTACGCCCGCTGGGGCTGGGGCACGCTTGAGCCGGAGCCAGGTAAGATCGACTATGCTTTTCTTGACAAGGTTCTGCAAGAGACCCGCCAGGCAGGTCAGCGCCTGGCATTTCGGGTTATGTGCTGCTCGACCACGCGCGGCCGGGCATACCATCCGGCCTGGCTGGAGCGAATCGGCGGCAAAGTACCCATCGTTGACTATGAAAGCCAGAAGGAGCTGCCGATACCCGACCTTGACGACCCGTTGGTCCTGGAGCTGCACCTGGATTTTATCAAAAGACTTGGCGCCCGCTACGATGGTCATCCGGACATCGACCACGTAGACCTCGGCTCAGTCGGCTGGTGGGGCGAATGGCACATGAGCAGCTCCAAGATGGGAAAAATGCCAAAGATAGAAAACTGCCGGAAGATTATAGATGCGTATTTGGGCGCCTTCCGCAAGACCGCTCTGCTTATGCTCGTTGGTGGTCGCGAGTGCCTGGGCTATGCTGCCGAGCGTGGCACGGGATGGCGGGCAGATTGCCTGGGTGATTTGGGCGGCTTTTCTAAAACCTGGTGCCACATGCGGATAGCTTATCCGCAGTTGATTACTGAATCCGGCGTCAACGAGGTCTGGAAGAAGGCTCCGGTTGCGTGGGAGAGCTGCTGGGATATGCGCCGCTGGGTGAAGGAAAAGTGGCCGCTGCGGTTCATCTTTAATTACGCGCTGGCCCTGCACGGGTCGTACCTCAACAATAAGTCAGCGCCGCTGCCGGGCGGGGACGATGTCCGGCCGGAGATCGAGCGTTTTCTTCGGCGGCTCGGCTATCGTCTGGTGCTCAGGGAACTAACATACCCCAGAAGAGTACGTCGAGGCGAACCACTTGCACTGAAGATGAAGTGGCAAAATGTTGGCTCAGCGCCGTGTTACAGGCCATATCGCCTCGCCTATCGGCTCACGAACGAGAGCGGCTATACGAAGGTTCTGGTTGGGAAAACCACAGTTGAAAACTGGATGCCCGGTTCAATCGAAGTGTTTACGCCTGAGTTCTTTAAGGAGCCTGCGGACCTGCCTCCAGGCGATATTATTGAGGTTGCGGATAACATAGTGCTGCTGGCTGATATGCCGCCCGGCGTTTTCCGGCTGGCGGTCGGCGTCGTCTCAGAGCGAACAGAAGAACCCATATTGAACCTTGCCATCAAGGGGCGCACGGTGGAAGGGTGGTACCCGCTGAGTGAAATCGAGGTAGCCGACTAATACTATCCGGTGCTTAAGTCGTGCATTTTATTGTCCTATAATTTGGCTGCGCACAGGTAGGGGACATAAGACAAATTTGGTATCCTTGAGTGCCTTTGGTACAACTCAAAACCGCATTATCAGTATTGATATGGCGGTTTACCTTAGTTTTCAGGCCTCCCGGCGGGAAACGGAAGAGCCCAAATGCAAGGATTAGTGGTATGAACGGCAAAAATCAATTAAATCTATGGAGGTAGTAACCCGTTACTATTAGTTAATAGGTGTGTAGACCTGCCCTGAGCAAGGTCGAAAGAAAGGAACCTAAATGGTGGACGACCAGACTTCCGGTGCGGCGCATCTGGATAAGAGAGTTTCGCCGGGCTTAGTAATCATAACGTTAAGCCGGCACGCGTGCCGGGAGTACTTCATAACCTCATTTACCCGGCGCGGCGAGTCTGTGGCAGCGATTTTTCAAAGAGTGGCTGCGGTTGTCCGCCAGAAAAATGCGCAAGTTGTTTCGCAGGAGGTATTTGGCATAGCGGTTGATGATGGTGCCAACGTCAGGGCGCTGGAGAATGCCTTTGGTGGGATCAACGCACCGGTAACGTGGCTGGAGAATGGACACCAGACGGGTCTATGCGGCACGCATCTGTGGGCCATATCGGGGCTGGCGGTAAGGCGCCTGGAGTTAGACGGTAGAATAGTAGGCAGCGTGTTCGAAGATGACTACGCGCAGTACTGCCGGCTGGGCGGTTTGCTGCCGAAGGATACATCGCGGTCGCCGAGCGAGCAGACGGCTGAAATATTCCAGCAGATGGACGTGGTGCTACAGAGAAACGGCATGGAATTCAGCAATGTGATACGGACCTGGTTTTACAATGATAATATCCTCGACTGGTATGACGAGTTTAACAAGGTTCGCAACGATTTTTTCCACAAGAAGCGGATTTTTGATGCCCTGCTGCCGGCCAGCACGGGCGTAGGGGGGCATAATGCGGCCGGCACAGCATTGGCGGGCGGTTTACTGGCGGTGGTGCCTTTAGATAAAGCTGTGCGGGCTGTCGCTGTGCCGTCGCCTCTGCAAGATTCCGCCACCGAGTACGGCAGCTCCTTTAGCCGGGCGGTGGAGCTTGCGCTGCCCGATCACAGCAGATTATACGTGTCCGGCACGGCCAGCATAGACCCAAGCGGCAAAACGGCGCATGCAGGTGATCCGGAGGCGCAGGTAAAACTGACGATGGAAGTAGTGTACGCGATCCTGAAATCGCGCGGCATGGGCTGGGACAATGTCAAGCGGGCGCTTGCCTATTTCAAACACGCTAAGGATGCCCCGATATTCCAGAAGTACTGCACGCAAAACAACCTGGGACAGTTCCCGGCCGTGATTGTGGAAAATGATATCTGCCGAGATGAATTGCTATTTGAGATTGAGGTAGATGCGATTCGCACGAGGGACCCCGCTTCGCGGGAAGCCAAATAAGTATACTTGTGCTGCGTACTCCGGAGCAAAGAGGAGGTCGAGTGCAATTAACATTGTCAATCTTCAATTTATCCGCCATAGGCGGATCAATTTCGGTGCTGGCTTTATGCTCAGCCCTTTCAACGCGCTCGATTTGGGCACAGGTTCCGGGCCAGAGCGTAAGACCACCGGCATCTTCACATCCACGTCTTGAGACTGCCTTTGTTGTGACGCAACTTCATGTCGGAGCTGAGGCTGAGCGGCAAGGCCCGGTAGTCAGCGGAACGCTGCGGGCAGACTTCGGTGAGGGGGCGCGCCTGGTTATGGTATACCCGGACTGTTCCACAAAGCTGCTCAGCGATGGCTTTCACAGCGCGTGCGATCCGGAGGTATCATTCGACGCCGCGCATATTCTATTTGCCGGCAAAAGAACGCCCGACGATAAGTGGAGCATCTATGAAATGGCGATAGACGGGTCAAATGTAAGGCGGGTGATAAACCGTACAACCGATTGTCGAAGCCCTCGCTACCAGGCAACGCTTTTCATACTTGCTTCCCCCGAGCCGTGGTACCAGTTGACCTTTGTTAGTTCAGAAAAAGATGTTTTGAATGAGTGCGGCGTTGGGCCGGCCATGAGTCTGTACTCCTGCAAGCTGGATGGCTCAGCCGTTCGCCGGCTGACCTTCAATCTGTCCAGTGATATGGATCCGTTTGTCATGCCCGACGGGCGACTGCTTTTTGCCGCCTGGCAGCGGGCCAGGCTGGACCGAGGGCTGCTGGGATGTGTTGCCCTATTTGGCGTCAATATCGACGGTACGGATTATGCCGCGTTTTGCACGGATGAGGGTGGGCGAATAAAGCACATGCCCTGTGTCACGACAAAGGCCTTAGTCGTGTTTGTCGAAGCGGGCAGCGTCCCATGGGATGGATCGGGCCGGCTTGCCTGCGTAACTTTGGCAAGGCCGCTCCATTCCTACCGGCCAGTTACCAGCGATTCCGATGGTCTTTTCCACAGCCCCTCGCCGCTTCCCGACGGTACGATCCTGGTCTCTCGCCGGTCAGCGGACGGCACAGATACTCACGGTGTCTATCGCCTGGACCCTTACACCGGGCAATCCTTCGGCCTTGCTCAGGACAAGTTTGAATTGATTTTTGATAGCCCGGACTATCACGACATACAAGCCAAAGCGGTGTATCCGCGCCCCGAACCTGATGGGCGTTCCAGTGTCGTCACCGAGGATGATCCTAACGGTAAGCTGTACTGTTTGAACGTTTACATTTCTGATCTTGAAAATAGGGAATGGCTGCCTGTCGGGGAGGCTGTGCGTCTGCGCGTGCTCGAAGGCATTGCAGTAAAAACTCAAAATTCAAAACGCAAAACGCAAAATTTCGTGCCGTTGGCGCAGAGGCGTATTCTGGGTGAAATTGACGTAGAAAAGGATGGCTCATTCAATATCGAAGTGCCGGCAAATACTCCTATTGAACTTCAGACCCTGGATGCTGACGGCATGGCTCTGCGAAGCTGCGGCTGGATATGGGCGAAGAATCATGAGCCCAGAGGCTGTATCGGCTGTCACGAGGACGGCGAACTGACGCCGGAAAATGTTTTAGTCAGCGCCGTCACTCGCCCATCGATCAAGCTAACTTTACCTGCCGAGCGAAGGCGAACCGTTGATTTTAGACGTGATGTAATGCCGATTATCGCCCAGAAGTGCGCTCGGTGCCACGAAAACTCAAAACTCAAAACTCGAGACTTAAAACTTGAAAGTAGCAAATACATTGATCCGGGCAGGGCGAGAACCAGTCCGCTTATATGGCGCATATTCGGGCGTAATACGTCCAGGCCGTGGGACGAGACGTTCTCGCCGCAGTCCGGCACCGTGGACCAAATGCCGCCGGCAGGTTCGGCAGCCTTGACCGCCGATGAGAAGCGGACCTTTGTTGAGTGGATTGATATGGGAGGCTTATGGTGAAGGAATTCTGGATCACCACGCTGGTATTGGCGGCAACGGTTGGGGTTCTTGCTGCCGGCGCAGTGCCGCCGGAGCTGCCGGTCTTTACCGACGTTACCGACGCGGCGGGGATTCGCGCAAAACACAGCTACGGCGATTTTGAACTGAGCAATATCGTGGAGGGCACAGGTGCTGGGGCGATGTTTTTCGACTACAATGGTGACGGCTGGCTCGACATCTATTTCGTCAACGGCTGCTGGCTAAAAGACGTCAGCGACAATCGCGGCCGCAGTCTCAGGGGCAAACTGAGTAACGCCCTGTATCGAAACAATGGCGATGGAACATTCACCGACGTTACGAAGGCCGCCGGCGTTGGTGACGAAGAACACTATGGAGTCGGCTGCTCGGCGGCGGATTTTGATAATGATGGCGACCCGGACCTCTATGTGCTTAACTACGGGCCGAACGTTTTTTACCGCAACAACGGCGATGGGACGTTCACCGATATATCGCAGCAGTCCGGGCTGGCAAATCCTAACTGGAGCCTTTCAGCTCCCTGGTTCGATTACGATAATGACGGCGACCTCGATGTTTATGTGGCAAATTACCTGCAGTATGACAGCGGCAAATTCCGCTCCTACTATGCGGCCGCGGGCTATCCAGGGCCGCTTAGCTACAGTGGGCAGCCCGATGCACTTTACCGGAACAACGGCGATGGGACCTTCACTGATGTCACCAAGCAAGCAGGCATATATCGGCCAAACGGACGTGCTATGAGTGCAACCGTTGCCGATCTGAATAATGATGGTTTGCTCGATATTTATGTCCCCAATGATGCGATGGAAAACTACTTCTTTAGAAACAAAGGCGATGGGACGTTCGAAGAGGAAGGCCTTGCGATGGGACTGGCTTTCGGCGAAGGCGGTCAGGGCGTCTCTTCGATGGGGCCGGCAGTCGGTGACGTCGACCGTGACGGCTGGCTCGACGTGTACATTCCGGATATGGGATACGGATGTCTCCTGATGAATCACAAGGATTACTTCGAGGATCGCACCGCTTCATCCGGCCTGGCTGTCGTCTGCGGTCAGTATACCGGCTGGGGCGGAATTCTATTTGACTACGACTGTGACGGCTATCTTGATGTCTTTATCGCCAACGGCGACGCCCACCACGAGTATCCGGAGGAAGATGTGCTCATGCGAAACGACGGCACCGGAAACTTTGTGGATGTGGCAAAGCAGTCCGGCGAGTACTTCAAACAAAAATACGTAGGGCGCGGCGCTACATACGGCGATTACGATAATGATGGTGACCTTGACCTCTTGGTGGTCAATCTCAACGACAGGGCTCGCCTATTGCGAAATGACGGCGGCAACCGCAACAACTGGCTCACCATCCAGGCAAAGTTGCCGGGCGGCAAAACCGATGCTACTGGCGCACGCGTTACGGTTACGACCCGTTCGGCAAGCTCAGGGCAGGCCGGCTCGCTAATACAGATTCAGGACATGATTCCGGTAAAGGGTTATCTTTCGCAGGCCGACCCACGGTGCCATTTTGGCCTCGGCAGAGCCGCCCAGGCCGATGTAGTTGAAATCCGCTGGCCGGATAAGCGAACCACCAGACTTACCAACGTTAAGGCAAACCAGATTCTTACCGTGATCCAGGAACGTAAAAATGAGTAGTTACCCAGTTCGCAACAGTGGACGGACGACGGAGGCCGGAGGACGGAGGACGCAGGGCCCATTTCTGTCTTCTGTCCTCTGTCTTCTGTCTTCTGTTTGCTGCCTTCTGTTCTCTGTCCTCTGTCTTCTGACCCCACTTTGGGCAGCAGAAGGCATCCAGAAACATCCCGTGTACGTCGGGGTAAGGGCCTGTGCAGCCTGCCACGATGGAAAAGGTATGGGCCACCAATTCAGCCTATGGCTGGCTTCCAAACACGCCAGGGCATACGCGGTTCTGGCTGACCCGCAGGCCAAGAAAATAGCCCAGTTAAGCGGCATTCCCCAGGAGCCGCAGGAATCGCCGATGTGCCTGGGATGTCACGCCACGGGCGCTCATGCCGAAGCCTGGGAAAAAGATGAGAAGTTCTTCACGCTGGAAGGCGTTCAATGTGAGAAATGTCACGGCCCCGGAAGCGAATACATGGATGAAGCTGTTATGATGAATCGCGCAGTAGCCGAGAAGGCGGGCCTGGAGATGCCTACCGTGCAGGACTGCATGAGTTGTCACCAGGTAAAAGGCTCGCATGTTGCCGTTCATAATCTGCCTAAGCTTGACATGACAAAGGCCTTGCAGGATATTGCCCATGCTACGCCCAAAGACTTTCAACATAAATCATCGCAGCAGGCTCTGCCCGCGACTGCTCCTCAAGGGGGCCAGCCCACGTACATCGGGGTTTTCACCTGCGCTGTCTGTCACAAGGGACCTGCGATGGGTTATCAGTATAGCAAATGGCGGGTTAGCGCTCACGCCCAGGCTTATGCTGTGCTGGCGACGGACAAGGGATATGAAATTGCCAGAGCTGAGTCTCTGCCAGGAGATCCGCAGACCAGTCCTGCATGTCTTGCGTGCCACACGACTGCTTATCATGAGCTTGCAGGTGGAGCAACAGACTTCGGCTCGGTGTACGAAGGCGTCGGCTGTGAGGCCTGTCACGGTGCTGGCAGCAATTATTATGCTGAAGCAATAATGCGGGACCCGCGAGGCGCCAAGGCGGCTGGCCTGAAGGAAGTGACGTGTCAGACCTGCCTGGAGTGCCACAAGAACGCACACGATAAACCGTTCGATTTCGACGAGGCGATGAAAAAAATCGCCCATCCGACTGAGCCGCCCAAAGTCGCTGGGACGGTGCAGTACAAAACGCCGCAGAATCTGGCCTTGCGCCCAGATGGCAAAGAGCTGTACGTTACCTGCGAGTCGTCGCACAGTGTCGTGGTAATCGATACGCTCACGAACCAGAAGATCGCCGAGATTCCGGTGGGGCGTCATCCTATTGATGTCGCCTTTGACCCGGACGGCGCACGCGCCTATGTGACGAACTGGCTTGATGACAGCATCGCGGTGATTGATGTTTCTGGCCGCACAGTGATTCAGACGCTGCCGGTCGGCGACGAGCCTCGCGGCGTCTTGACCGACCGTGCCGGAAGGTATCTTTATGTCTGCAACACGTCTTCGGACGACATCTCCGTCATCGAGATGGCCACCATGAGAGACCCGGCTCAGCGGGAGGCCAAGGAAATCAAGCGGCTCGCTGCAAGTCACAACCCTTGGTCGCTCGCACTTTCGCCCGACGGCTCTCGCCTTTTTGTCACTAATAACCTGTCGCGGCTCGTCCCGTTTCGCGCGGAGCTTCTTTCGGAGGTGACGGTGATCGAGACGCAGAGCGCTGTCGTCGGGAACCGTTACCTCGTTCCAGGAGCGAATCTTCTTCAGGGCGTCGCCTGGCAACCGAGCGGTGATTTCGCCTTGGTCACGCTTAACCGCACTAAGGGCAATGTGCCCATGACGCGACTGCTGCAGGGCTGGACGATCGCGAACGGGCTTGGGGTCCTGTGGAAGGACGGCCGGGTCGACCAAGTGCTTCTGGATGAACCCGGGCAGTGCTTTCCTGACCCAACCGGTGTGGCCTTCACGCCCGACGGCCGGCTTGCACTGGTGACGAGCACGAGCACGGATCGTGTCGCTGTCGTTGATGTGCCGAAACTCCTCTGCATGCTGCAGGCTGCAACGCCATACGAACGAGAACATATCTTGCCCAACCATCTGGGTAAGCCTGCAGAATTTGTGATCGGGCACATCCAGACGCGGGAAAGTCCACGCGGTATTTTGATCACACCCGATGGCAAGACCGCCTACGTTGCCAACGCCCTCGATGATTCGCTGACGGTCATCGATGTGGAGCAGCGTGAGGCGGTGGGGCGGATCGATCTGGGCGGCCCCGCCGAGATTACCAAGACCCGTTACGGTGAGCGCCTCTTTCACAGTGCAAAGATTACGTTTCACCGACAGTTTTCCTGTCATTCATGCCATCCGGGCGGGCACATAGACGGCATCACGTACGATATCGAGCCGGATGGGATCGGGGTCAGTCCCGTTGACAACCGCACGCTGCGAGGGATTCTTGATACGGCGCCGTTCAAATGGGAAGGGACCAACCCAAGCCTATCGAGACAGTGTGGACCACGGCTGTCGGTTTTTTTCACCCGGCTGCAGCCGTTCACACCTCAGGAGCTTTCGGCGGTGGACAACTACATCTGCACCATTCCTCGGCCGCCAAATCGCTACCGACCGTTGGGCGCCGAGCTTACAGATGCGCAACGTCGCGGCAAAGCGATGTTTGAGAGAGCCGTCACCAATGACGGACGCACCATCCCGAAGGAAAACAGGTGCACCACATGTCACTTCCCGCCGCTTTTCACAGATCGGCAGCAGCACGATGTCGGCACGAGGCACCGGCTGGACCGTCAGGGAAAGTTTGACACGCCCCACCTCAACAATATCTATGACTCAGCCCCGTATCTACACAACGGGATCGCGGAGACCCTGGAAGAAATCTGGACAAGATATAACCCAAATGATAAACATGGCGTTACCAACGATATGACCAAAGACCAGCTTAATGACTTGATCGAATATCTCAAAACGTTATAATTGCCGTAAAGGAGAAGGAATCACCATGAAATATTTGGCAACGGCCTTGTTATTGTCAACAATGTTGTCGATGGGTACGCCCGAAAAATCGAAAATCGAAAATAGAAAATCGAAAGTCGCAGAGCTGCCTTACGTTTATACGCAATGGAAGCACTTTACCGTTGAGAACGGCCTTCCAAACGACCATATTTTTGCCGTCAAAGCCGACGGCCCCAAGGTGTGGGTCGGCACCGAAAACGGCCTGGCACGAATAGATAAAAGAACCGGCAAAATAGAATCCTGGAAGGAGCAGGACGGCTTGCCCTGGCGTGCGGTCACGGCGCTGGAGGTAAGTCCCAAAACAGGGGACCTCTGGATTGGACTATTCGGCGGCGGCCTTGCCCGATTCAGCGGCGGGCGTTTCGACCACTGGCATCAGCTCAATAGCGGCCTGGTCAACGATGTCGTCTATGGAATTGCGATCGAAAACGACAACGTATGGATTGCCACCACCGCAGGCGCAAGCAGGTACAACACTGTAACCGGCGAATGGACGATATACACCGAAAAAAATGCTCCTATGGAGGAGATCTGGAATTACGGAGTATGTTATGATGGAAAGGGCAAGATATATCTTGCCGTCTGGGGCAGCGGCTGTCTGGAGTTTGACTGCAAGAAAGAGACCTGGAAGGTTTACGTCGACCCCGATGGTGAAATGGAAATCGACCTTTACCGCGACGATGGGATTATTCATGTGATCACTACGGGAGCAAGCTCTGTCAATGATGTGCTGTGGGTGTCAACATATTTCGGCAACAGCCGCTACGACGGCCGGCACTGGCGCGGCTTCTACGCTCACGAGACCGGCTTACCCAGCGATTTTACCAACAATGTTAAAGCCCGCAGCGGCAACGAGTGCTACTTCGCCATGGATAAGGGCCTGGGTGTGGTCGCAGACTTCCCCACCGAAAGCGTCGTTACCTACACCCGTGACCCTAACACCTTGCGGGGTAAGGCTCAGGTTTTTAGGGCTGGAAAACTGTTGACAACGGTGGACATGGAAAAGGCCGTCCCGCACAACTTCATCATCAATCTGGACATTGACGGCAACGATATATGGGTAGCCACCGGCAAGGGACTTGGCTGGGGGATAGGTCAAGATTACTACGCCGGCGTCAGAGAAAAACCAGCCTGGAAAAATTGACAATTGGCAATTGACAATTGAAAATCGGAGGAGTGATGAGCTTTAATATGAAACATGTTCTGATTCTACTGTTCGCTGCACCTGTAATTGTGGTCATTTCGTGCGCTGGGCTCCTACATCCACAGGGGCAGCCCTTGCCCCGCGCAAGCGGGGAAGATTTGCAGCCTGCTATATTCGATCTTGACCGCCAGACAGCCGAAGCTCTTAAAAAGATTAACTCAGTCAACGCCTACCAGGTCCCTGACCTGGGGCTGCGAGAAGATCGGATCTACGCGAAAACCTCGCAGGATGTGGAGCCATTTGGCTATGTAAAGCCCTACAAGGAGCATTTCCTGCTGCAAATCGAATACACCGGCGCCGGCAGAGCGGTTGCCGAACCGCAGCACCTCGATGCTGTGAAAATTGGCTTTATTGGTCCGATTATGTCCACAGTCTCGGTTGCTACGGGCGGCAAAAGCCATGAGGAGTCTTTGGGAATCAAGATGCTGCAGGGGGCACGGCTGGCCATCGAGCAAGCAAACGCAAGAGGAGGATACCGCCCCAAAAAAATCGAAAATAGAAAATCGAAATTTGAAATTCATGGCATTCCCTTCGAGATGGTCGTAACCAACGACAACGGTCTGTGGGGCTCCTCCGGCAACGAAATCATCAAAATGGCGTACAAGGATGAAGTCTGGGCCATCCTGGGCACAATAGACGGTGCAAATAGCCACATCGCCATCCGCGTCGCGCTCAAGATCGAGATCCCCATGATGAACTCCGGCGACACAGACCCCACCTTCATCGAGACCAACATCCCATGGGTCTTTCGCTGTATTGGCGACGACCGTCAACAAAGTTATCTGCTTGTCGATTACATTTACAGAACACTCAAGCTCAATCGCGTCGGCATAATTCGCGCCAGCAACCGTTATGGTCGCTTTGGCGTCCGTGAGATCAACGATGGCAGCCGGCGTCTGGGCCACCCAATAATCCTGGAGATGGCGTACGGTCTGGGAACAACCGACTTCTCGCTGCAACTGGAACGGCTCAAGGCTGAAAACCTCGATGCGATCGTACATTGGGGCGATGCCCGCGATGGCGCAATGATCCTAAACCAAATGCGTGCCACGGGAATGCGACAAGCGTATTTTGCATGTGACCGTTGCGTCTGCGATGAATTCATCGAAGTTGCCGGTCCAAATGCGGAGGGCGTGATCTGCGCCTATCCGTGGGACCCCACAAGTGAAAACGCCCGGCTCGAACAATTCCGTAAGGATTTCCGCGAGCGTTTTGGTGAAGAGCCTGAGACTTATGCCGCCCACGCCTACGACGGGATGAATATGCTCATCTGGGCCGTCCAGATGGGCGGTCTCAATAGAGCAAAAATACGTGATATCCTGGCATACAGAACCAAACCCTGGAAAGGCGTAACCGGTGACATCATGCTGAGTGCCTGTCACGATGATGTGGGTGAAGTGTACCTGGCAAAGCGAGAAAACGGGCGATGGAATTTTTACTCCAGAGAGGATCTCCGCGTTAATCGGTTGCGGTTGCGCGGCTCGTAACGGTTACGTTTTACGTATGACGATTTACAAAACGAGCTGCGCGACCGAAGGACGAAATACAACAAATGATTAGTCCAACTTTTATGCTTTTGGCGTTATCTTCAGTGGCATTGGCAGGCGACAATCAAGTCCGGCGTCCGTTTTTTGACGCCCGAAGTCGTCAGACGTACTATGCCGGTCCCGGACGTGAGAGTCGTCCTGCCGTTGACGTAAAAGAAGTGGCGATAGGATACTTCGGCCCGAGCACCGCGTCTCATCCCGATGGGGGCGACCCTTCGACTTCGCTCAGGGCAAGCATGTGGAATGCGGCGTGCTTAGCGATTGAGGAGGCTAACCAGGCGGGTGGATATAAAGGTCTGCCACTGCGGCTTGTAGCGGGTTGGGCGGAGAATCCCTGGGGTTCGGGCGTCACGCAAATAACCCGAATGGTTTATGTCCACAATGTCTGGGCTATCATCGGTGGCATTGACGGGCCGTCAACGCATCTGGCGGAGCAGGTAGTTGCAAAGGCCCGGCTTACGCTGCTCAGTCCGGTAAGCACAGATAGGACGGCCAATTGTGCCAATGTACCGTGGATGTTTTCATGCCTTCCGCAGGATCATCTGCAGGCGCCGGTTCTGGCCGAGGCTATTGCACCATGCGTTGAGAACAGGCCGTTTGTGCTTGTATCGGCTGTGGACCATGATTCGCACCTTTTCACGGTTGAACTTGCCAGGCATTTTGTTGAGCGCCGGCTGGCACCCGTTTACCACTACGAATTTAGGTTCCCGCAGGGCGGGGGCCCTGATCCTCGCAAGGGAAACATCACCGAACTGGCGCAGCGAATCGCAGACACCCGCGCCGAAGTTCTGGTCCTGGTTGCCGGCGGACAACCAAGCGCAGATATTGTCCGCACTGTTCGGGAGAAAGGCTTCACCGGGCCTATCTTCGGCGGGCCATGTATGGGACGGCGCAGTTTTATCGAAGAAGCCGGCAAGGCAGCAGAAGGAGTAGTCTTTCCGTTGCTTTACGCTGGCAGCACAAGGTCAAAAACCCGCTTGCCGGACGGGCAGGGCTTTGAAGAAAAATTCACCGTGCGTTTTGGCAAACAGCCTGATTATCTTGCCGCGCACACCTATGACGCCGTCAACCTTCTTGTTGCCGCCATACGCAAAGCCGGCCTCAATCGTGTGCGCATCTGCGATGCGGTCAGGGAAATTTCGCCCTGGCGGGGTGTCACAGGAAGCATAGAATGGGACCCGCTCGGCAGCAATTCTCGGCCCGTTGCGCTGGGCACAATAGAAAGTGGCCGTGTGCTGCCAAAGGATAAATTCTAAGCACTAAATCCTAAATTCTAAACAATATCAAAATCCCAATTTCAAATGTTCAAAACATTTTGGGCTTTGAATTTTGGTCATTCAAGTTTGTTTAGGATTTAGAATTTAGGATTTAGGATTTGTTTTGAGTTGCCTTCGGTGAGTGTTATGAGCTGGTCCACGGTGATATTCTCGAAGACATCGACTCCGCCGCCGATCCAGCGCACCTCGATACGGTCAACTTTATTGCGGCTTCCCAATCCGAAGTGCAGACGCATCCCATAGTGGCTTTGATAGCCGCGGCCGCTGTGAACTTCATCTAAAAGCTTCAGATCGCCTGTTGTGACTCGGACTTGGGCGCCTACGCCGTCCCGGTTGGTTTTGACGCCCCGCAGACGAACTTGCAGCCAATGTCCCTTAGCCGGCGAGTCGTTTCTTAAGATAGTAGGCCCCTGGCGGGAATTCAGAATGACCACATCGATATCCCCATCGTTGTCCAGGTCATCGAAGCCTGCACCTCGGCTACTTAATACTATCTGCATACCATCACCGCTTTTTTCAGTTACGTCGACGAACTTACCATCGCCCGTATTCATCAGCAGTATATTTCGCTCAAAATATGTCGTGGTGCCATCGTAAAGCTCAACATTATCTTGCAGGTGACCACAGGCGACAAAAAGATCGCGGTCACCATCGTTGTCGAAATCGACGAAGCTATTGCCCCAGGTCACGTTTGGCAGAGTTCCGGTTCCTGCACCGGTCCTGAGAGTCACGTCTTCAAATATGCCGTCTCCCAGATTCTTGTAGAGAGTGGCTAACTGTCTCTGATACGAAGTAGCATAGAAATCCAGCCAGCCATCGTTGTCATAGTCGCCGCAATCTACGCCCATGCTGCCCTGCTCATCGCCGTGCAGGTCGTACGCAAAGCCCGTAATCAGGCCGACCTCTTCAAACTTTCCTGTTCCGTCATTTCTGAAAACGAAATTAGCGGACACATCGTTGGCAACGAGGATGTCCGTATCGCTGTCATTATCGTAATCGGCGCACACCGTTCCCATGCCCCAGCTTGCATGGTCTGCTATGGCGCTTACCTTGCTGATATCTGTGAATGTGCCATCGCCATTGTTGCGATACAGATTGTTGGGCACAGGCTGGTAGAAACGCGGATTAGCATATACGGGAAAGCCCGCGGTCGTAGTCAAAACGTGTTTATCATAGGAGAATTCCAGATAGCTTGCTACGAATAGGTCCAGGTCGCCGTCTTTATCCACGTCCAAGAAATTGGCGCCTGCTCCGACGTGGTCGCCAAGGTAGACGCTGGCTTTCTTGGCCACATCGGCGAAGGTGCCATCGCCGTTGTTGCGGTACAGGACATTGGGGCCGTAATTGTTCAGGTAGATGTCCAAGTCTCCGTCATTATCGTAATCGCCGACCGCCACGCCCAGGCCGTACCCGGTGTCACCCACACCGGCCTCTTTTGTAACGTCGGTGAATCTCCAGTTACCTTCGTTTCGATAAAGTGCGTTTGTCGGCGCTACATCGTACTTTGTTCCCTTAAGGGGCGCTCCGTTGAGAAAGTAGATATCTATATCGCCGTCATTGTCGTAATCGAAAAGTGCCAGCCCGGCAGTTACCGTCTCCATTATGTAGCGCTGGCCGGAGCTGCCATCAGTGTGTACGAATGTTATTCCGGTTTCCTTGGTGACATCGCGGAGTATGATGGGACTTTCGGCACGTGCACCGGAGAGGCACAAAGGGACAAAGTGGCAAAGGCACAAAGTCAGAAAATGACCATTTTCTTTGTGCCTCTGTGCCTCTGTGCCTCTGTGCCTTTGTAAGAAAGTCATTGCCTGGAGCTCCTTTTCCGGATAAGCTCGTACATCTGCTGGTATCTCGGATTATCCGGGTCCAATTCCAGGGCTTTTTTTATGGCTGAAAGTGCGCTATCTGTATCTGCGTTTCTGTCACAGGCCCAGCTTAGTACAAAGTAGTTAGCTGCGATTGGCTCCAGTGCCACAGCCTTTTGGACAAGGTCTCTCGCCTGTGGAAGTTTTGTGCCCGTCTCCAGATATAACTGGGCAAGCGAGCGATACCCGGCGGAGCTTTCCGGCGCCAGCGTAATTGCCTTTGCAAAGGCTGCTTCCGCATCGGCGAACTGTTTTAGCCGGGCGGAAAATACCCCGATATTCAAGTGACAGACCGGATTGTTCGGTTCCAGCCCGCTAATCTGCTTGTGCATCGCAAGTGCATCCGAGAAACGGCTGCTCGTGCCATATAAGGACGCCAATTCCATCAGGTACACCGTATTGTTCGGATCGAGTGCCGCCGCCCTTTTGAGAAGCTGTTCGCACTTTGCCCGCCATACGTCTGGCGGGTAAATGTCGCCCCGGCCTTGATACATCTTTGCGGCGAACATATAAGTCTCGGCTGCACCTTGGCGCATGTCGATTAAATCGTTATAGGCATCATTGCGATCCTTTAGAACCTTCATATCCTCAGCCTTGAGCTTCTTGAAAACGGCCAAATACTCTTGGGCTTTTTCGTGCTGGTTTAGCCTTGCACATGCAGTAAAAAGGCCGTAATAGGCGTTCGTAAGGTCAGGCTCGAGCGCTGTTGCCTTTTCGTAATTGGCTTTGGCCTTTTCATACTCTTGCTGCTGCAAATATCCTTGCCCGAGCAAGAAGTAACTCGAGCTGGAGTTGGGAGATACCTCAATGTCTTTGCGCAATTCTTCGATAGCCTCAGCGTGCCTTCCTAACCCCATCAGTGCGCGGGCGATGCTATTGTGCACGCCGGGAATTTGCGAGTCGGCCTGCAGGGCTTTTCGCCAGTGCATAATGGCTTCCGGGTAGTTTTCTTTTCCCATGGCGAACCAGCCCATAGCCTTGTAGACATCGGGTCGCCTGGGATTCATTTGGAGGGCTTCTTGCCAGAATTTTAGCGCCTCGGCCGCGTTGCCGTGCCTCCACCGGACGTTGCCCATCAGCACGATGGGGTCCTCGGTATCAGGGAACTCTCGCAGGAGCGTCTGGGCAAGTTGTATCTCCTCCTTTTTCAACGCCGCGGTTTGCTGCTCGGCCGCAAGCTGCTTATCCTTCATTAGCCCTGCTGGGTCTGTCGTGGCTTGGCTGGCTTGAGGGATCGAAAAGGTTAGACACCGATTAACACAGATTAACACGGTAAGAAAATTAGCAGTCCCGATCAGGGATGGCCGAGCCATTACAGAACAGTGTGAATCCGTGTAAATCCGTGTCTGAAATTTGACTCTTGATTTT
>Ga0299912_10001252_pt1 | contig 20576 bp, 20 predicted proteins | sample RVTome_2_FD_207667 | JGI IMG/M metagenome (GOLD analysis project Ga0299912, IMG submission 207667) | Soil microbial communities from uranium-contaminated site in the Upper Colorado River Basin, Wyoming, United States - RVT95D214 (version 2) ... | reverse complement strand
AGATGCTTCGCGAGGTCCCCGAGCTGCCCGAGACGTCCCGGACCCTTCTCGGCATCATCGAGAGGGAGAGCACCCGCCTGAACGGACTCATCTCGGATTTTCTCGCGTACGCGGGGCCGGCGATGAAGAACGTGGGGCCCGTGAACATGACCGAAGTGGCAACGGAGATCGTGGAGGCGGTTCGCGCGGGAGAGGCCCGGGAAAAAGACGTGGTCGTGGAGAACCTGGCGACGAGCAGCTTCCGCGTCGAAGGCGACGCGGAGCAACTGAAGCAGGTGCTATGGAACCTCGTCCGCAATGCCGTGCAGGCGACTCCCCGCGGCGGCATCATCACGGTGGACCTCTTTTCCCAGATCCGCCATCGCCAGCGGTACGTGGTCATCACGGTGAGCGACACGGGAAAGGGGATCGAACCCGCCATCATCGGAAAGATCTTCAATCCCTTTTTCACCTCCAAGGCGGAAGGGACAGGCCTGGGCCTGGCCATCTCCCAGCGGATCCTCCACTACCACCGCGGATTCATCGAAGTGCGGTCCGCTCCGGGAACCGGCAGCGTCTTCTCGGTTCTCCTCCCCGAGCGCAGGGAGCCATCCGGTGGCGGCGACCCGACCTCCCGGGGCTGAATCCCCCGTTTCCCGGGTCACGGTCATCGGAGCGGGGCTTGCCGGTTCGGAGGCGTCGCTTGTCCTGTCCGCCTCGGGGACGGCGGTGGACTTGTACGAGATGCGCCCCGCCGTATCCTCCCCCGCTCACCGCACCGGATGGTTTGCCGAGCTGGTCTGCAGCAACTCGCTGGGCGCGGACCGTACGGATTCCGGGAAGGGGCTCCTGAAGGCGGAACTCCGGGCTCTCGGGTCCAACCTTCTCCGGGTGGCCGACCGGGTCCGGGTTCCCGCGGGGAAGGCTCTCGCCGTGGACAGGGAGGAGTTCGGACGATCGGTGACGGAGGCGGTCCGGGGCCGGTCGAACATCCGGGTTGCGGAGGAGGAGGCAAGGACGATCCCGGACGATCCCGTCGTCATCGTCGCCTGCGGCCCGATCCCGTCCGCGGCGATCGCCGGAAGCATCGGCGGCCTGGCAGGCGGGAGCGGCCTCTCCTTCTACGACGCCATCTCCCCGATCGTGGACGCATTCTCCCTCGACATGAGCCGGGGATTCTTCGCCGACCGGTACGGGTCCGGGTCGGGCGATTACCTGAATTTTCCGATGACGCAAGACCAGTATGAGGCGTTCCTCTCCGCCCTCCTGTCCGCGCGCGTCGTTCCGGCGCGCAAATTCGAGGAGGAGCGGCACTTCGAATCGTGCATGCCCGTCGAGGTCCTCGCCCGCCGGGGTCCGGAGACGCTTCTCTTCGGTCCCTTGCGCCCGGTCGGACTGCGGGACCCCCGCACGGGCAAGATTCCGCATGCCGTCGTCCAGCTGCGCAAGGAGAACGAGGCCGGGACGATGTACAACCTCGTCGGATTCCAGACGAAACTCGCCTACCCGGAGCAGGAGAGGGTCTTTTCCCTGATCCCGGGACTTGCCCGCGCGAAGTTCCTCCGGTACGGATCGGTTCACCGGAACACCTTCCTGGACGCCCCCCGGATTCTCCATGCCGGCATGGAGTGCCGGACCCGGCGCGGGCTATTCTTCGCGGGGCAGATCACGGGGGTGGAAGGATACGCGGAGTCGATCGCCTCGGGTTTCGTCGCGGCGGTCTCCGCCATCGCGCGAATCGCAGGGAAAGAGCCCCCCGAATTTCCGGAAGAGTCGATGATCGGCGCGCTGATGAGGCATATCACCACCCCCCGCCAGGGAACCTTCCAGCCGATGAACGCCAACTTCGGCCTTCTCCCTCTTCCCCTCGGCGTCAGGAAGCGGGAGCGGAAGGCGCTGCAGGCGGACCGGGCCCTCTCCTCCATCGGGGAATTTCGTAAAAGATTCTTTGCGTTTAACCCCTTATGTGTTACATAGTTCTTTTCCCTGGAGGGGGAGGAAGGAACGGGCAGGGACGTGGATTCCGCCATCGAGCAATTCTCCCGGTTCCTCCTTTCCGAGAGGAATGCGTCGCCCGAGACGGTCCGGGCCTACCTCCGCGAGGTTTCCGACCTTCGTAATTTCCTTTCGGAATCGGAGAGAGGGATTTTTGCACTCGACGGCCCCGCGTGGTGGAAGTCGGTGGCGGTGGCGGACCTGCGCCGATATCTCGCGGCCCGGTTCCCCGGAAGAAAGGGATCGACCATGGCGAGGAAGATCGCGGCGCTTCGTTCCTTCTTTTCCTTCCTGTTCACGATGGGGGAGGTGCCGGAAAATCCCGCCAGCGGAATAGCAGCCCCCCGGCGGTCGATGCGACTGCCGGAATTTCTTCCGGTGGACGAGATGATGGACCTCCTGCGCTCCCTTCCTGCGGGGGGGGAAGCCGGGAAGCGCGACGTCGCGATTCTCGAGCTTCTCTATTCCTCGGGGCTGCGCGTCGGGGAGCTCGTCTCGCTCCGGAGAATGGACGTTTCGCTGGAGGAGGGGACCGTCCGGGTCCGGGGAAAGGGGCGCAAGGTGAGGGTCGTCCCCGTGGGGGAGAAGGCGCGGAAGGCCCTATTGGGGTACCTGGCCGGAACGGGGAGGGCCGGGCGACGGGGCGAGGAAGCCGATTGGAGGGGCGCGCTCTTCCGGAACCTGCGGGGGGGAGCGCTCTCGGCGCGCAGCGTGGCGCGCATTCTCGAAAAGGCGCTGGAACGGGCAGGGCTTGGCAGGCATCTCTCCCCCCACGGGATCCGACATTCCTTCGCCACGCACCTGCTGGAGTCGGGCGCCGATCTTCGCGCCATCCAGGAAATGCTGGGGCATGCCTCGCTCTCCACGACGCAGCGCTACGCGAGAGTGAACGTGAGCCACCTGGTGAGGGCCTACGAAGAGGCGCACCCGAGGGCGGCGAAGCCGGCCTCCTCCCGAAAGGCGGCGCCTCCCGGGAGAGGGAGGGACAGGTCATGAACGAAAGCCGGGGAACGACGATCATCGCGGTTTCCCGCGGGGGACGGGTGGCGATGGCCGGGGACGGGCAGGTGACGGTGGGGAACACCGTCCTGAAGCACACCGCCCGCAAGATCCGTCGCCTGCACCACGACCGGATCGTGGCGGGGTTTGCGGGCGCCACGGCGGACGCCTTCACGCTTTTCGAGAAGTTCGAGGGCAAGCTGGTGGAGTTCCGGGGAAATCTGCGGCGCTCCGCGGTGGAGCTCGCCAAGGACTGGAGGACGGACAGGATCCTGAGGCGGCTGGACGCCCTCATGGTCGTGACCGACGGGAGAGACCTCATGCTTCTTTCCGGAAGCGGCGACGTCGTCGAGCCGGACGACGGGGTGATCGGTGTGGGGTCCGGCGGCTCGTTCGCCATGGCGGCGGCCCGCGCCATGCTGCTTCACACCGACAAACCCGCGGTGGACATCGCCCGCGAATCGCTTCGCATTGCCTCGGAAATCTGCATCTTTACCAATGCGAACATCGTGGTCGAGGAAGTGGAAGCGCCGTGACATCGGGAGAGCCGGATTTGCCGGGCGGCCACCCGTTGATCCCCCGCGAGATTGTCGCGGAACTGGACCGCTTCATCGTCGGTCAGCAGAAGGCGAAGCGGGCGGTCGCGATTGCCCTGCGGAACCGGTGGAGACGAATGCAGGTCCCCGTGGAGCTCCGGGAGGAGATCGCCCCGAAGAACATCATCATGGTGGGGCCGACCGGAGTGGGGAAAACCGAGATCGCACGGCGCCTCGCTCGGCTGGCCCAGGCCCCGTTCGTCAAGGTGGAGGCCTCCAAGTTCACCGAGGTGGGGTACGTCGGGCGGGACGTGGAGTCGATCATCCGCGATCTCATCGACATCGCCGTCCACATGGTGCGTGCGGAGGAGATGGAGAGGGTGGCGGCGCGGGCTCGGGCGAGCTCCGAGGAACGCCTTCTGGACATCCTTCTTCCCCCCCGGCCGCATCGCCCGGGGGAACCACAGGCCGACCCGGGGGAAGCCGGGAGGGAGTCCAGGGAGCGGCTGCGGGGAATGCTCCAGGAAGGGAAGCTCGCGGACCGGATGGTGGAGATCGAGGTCCGGGAGAGCGCCGTGCCGGCGATCGACTTCGTCGGGATCACGGGAGGAGGAGGGGAGGGGCTCGAGGGGAACCTCCAGGAGATGCTGGGGAACCTCTTCCCCAAGAAGGTCCGCCGGAAACGGATGAGGGTCCCCGAGGCCCTCGCCTTTCTCGAAAAGGAGGAGGCCTCGCGGATGATCGATATGGACCAGGTCAAGGCGTTGGCCGTTCGCCGCACCGAAGAGAGCGGGATCGTCTTCCTGGACGAGATCGACAAGATCGCGGGGCGGGAAAGCGCCGTCGGTCCGGACGTTTCGCGGCAGGGAGTCCAGCGGGACCTGCTGCCGATCGTGGAAGGGTCGAACGTCAACACGAAATACGGGATGGTCCGGACGGATCATATCCTGTTCATCGCCGCCGGGGCGTTCCACATGTCGAAGCCGTCCGATCTCATCCCGGAACTCCAGGGCAGATTCCCCATCCGGGTCGAACTCGACCCCCTCACCCGGGAGGACTTCGTGCGCATCCTGACCGAGCCGCAAGGTTCCCTCACCCGGCAGTACACGGAGTTGCTCGCGACGGAGGGGGTGCGGCTGACCATCACCCCGGAGGCGGTGGACCGGATCGCCGAGATGGCTTGCGAGGTGAACGAGCGAACGGAGAATATCGGGGCGCGCCGGCTCTACACGATCATGGAGAAGCTGCTCGAGGATCTCCTGTTCTCCTCGCCGGAGATCGGCGGGCAGGAGATTACCATCCCGGCGAAGTACGTGGAAGAGAAACTGGCCGGCATCGTCGGGGACGTGGACGTGAGCCGGTATATCCTCTGAGGGGCGGGAAGATGGCGGAGATGCGGGAATACCTGCAGAAGGCCCGGACGCTGATCGAAGCGCTCCCCTACATCCGGGAGTTCAGCGGGCGGACCATTGTCATCAAATACGGCGGGGCGGCGATGGAGGGCGAGGAGAGGATGTCCTCGTTCGCGGAGGACATTGTCCTGCTGCAGTATGTCGGGATCCGCCCGGTCGTCGTCCACGGGGGCGGTCCCCAGATCGACCGGATGCTGAAGAAGCTTTCGATTCCCTTCGAGCGCAAGGAGGGGCTTCGGGTGACTTCCCCCGCCGCGATGGAGGTAGTGGAAATGGTGCTCGGGGGAACGGTGAACAAGCGGATCGTCGCCCTCATCAACCGGTACGGGGGGAAAGCGGTCGGCCTGACGGGAAAGGACGGAGAGCTGATCCGCGCCCGCAAGCATCTCTCTCCCTCCCCCGCGGGGGGCGCCTCCGCGCCCCTGGACCTGGGGCTCGTGGGAGATGTCGTCGAGATTCGCCAGGGGGTGCTTCGTGCGCTCGAGGGGAACGGGTTTGTGCCCGTCATCGCGCCGATCGGGGGAGGGCCGGCGGGAGAGGCGTACAACATCAACGGAGACACCGTTGCCGCCGAGGTGGCCGGAGCGCTCGCGGCGGAGAAACTCATCCTCCTGACCGATGTCCCGGGGGTGATGAACGCCCGGGGCGAACTCGTCTCCACCATGACCGTCGACGAGGCGATGGCCGCGATCCGGGACGGCTCGGTAACCGGCGGCATGATCCCCAAGGTGGAATGCGGGCTGACGGCGCTGGGCAAGGGAGTCCGGAAGGTGCACATCCTCGACGGGCGTGTCCTCCACAGCGTCCTTCTCGAGATCTTCACCGACGCGGGGGTAGGGACGGAAATCACACCTTCGGAACCGGAGGGGCGCGGAGAATGACCTCCGCGGAAATTATCGCCATGACGCAGAAGTACCAGATGGAGAACTATGCGCGTTTCCCCGTCTCCTTCGTCCATGGGGACGGGGCGCGCCTGTTCGACGCCGACGGAAGGGAGTATCTCGACTTCCTGGCGGGGATCGCGGTCGCCCTTCTCGGCCATTCCCATCCCCGGGTTGTCGATGCGGTCTGCGGCCAGGCGAAGGCCCTCACCCATGTTTCCAACCTGTTCCACGTGCCGGTGCAGGCGGAACTGGGCAAACTGCTCTCCGGCGCGGCGGGCGGGGGGAGGGTCTTCTTCTGCAACAGCGGAACCGAGGCGAACGAGGCGGCGATCAAGCTTGCGAGGAAATGGGCCTCCGACGGGGCAAGGAGAGGGGCCTACGAGTTCGTCGTGGTCGAGGGATCGTTCCACGGGCGCACCTACGGGGGGCTGTCCGCCACCGCGCAGCCGAAGTTCCACCGGGGATTCGAGCCGATGCTCCCCGGGTTCCAGACGGTCCCCTTCGGGGAGATTGCCGCCCTCGAGAGGGCCCTGACCGATACCGTCTGCGCGTTTCTCGTGGAGCCGATCCAGGGGGAGTCCGGCGTGAGGGTTCATCCCTCCGGCTACCTGGAACAGGCGTTCCGGCGGTGCCGGGAGCGCGGGATACTCTTCGTGGCCGACGAGATCCAGTCGGGAATGGGGCGCACCGGTACTTTCCTGGCCTGCTCGCAGTCCGGGATCGCCCCGGACATCGCGACCTTCGCCAAGGGGCTCGCCAACGGGCTACCGCTGGGCGCCGTCGTGGCCCGGGAGGAAGTGGCCTCCGCCTTCGGGCCGGGGACGCACGGGAGCACCTTCGGCGGGAACCCGGTCTGCTGCGCCGCGTCGAAGGTGGTGCTCGAGACGGTCCTCGCCCCGGGGTTCCTCGCGGAGGTTTCCCGAAAGGGCGACCTTCTGCGGACGGGTCTTACGGAGATCGCGCGGGGTCGCTCCGACGTGTCGGAAGTCCGGGGAACGGGGCTCATGATCGGGATGGAGATGGAGATCGAGGTGAAAGAGACGGTGGTGCGGTGCCTCGCCGCGGGGCTGGTCGTCGGCACCGCGGGGGAGAAGGTATTGCGGTTTCTCCCGCCGTTGACCATAAGCGACGGGGAGATACGCCGGGGGATCTCCCTGCTGGAGAGATCCCTGCCGCAGGAGGGACGGAAGTGAACAAGGATCTCCTGCGCCTTCTCGACCTGACCGGGCGCGACATCCTCGCCCTCGTCTCGTCCGGCCGGGCCTGGAAGCGGAGATGGGGAAGGGGAAGCGCTTTGCGCCCCCTGGCGGGCAAGTCGCTGGCGATGGTGTTCCAGAAGGCATCCACGAGGACCCGGGTGTCGTTCGAGGTCGGGATGGCCCGGCTGGGGGGGCACGCCCTTTTTCTCTCCCCGGCGGACACGCAGATCGGGCGGGGGGAGCCCGTCCGGGACACCGCACGCGTTCTGTCCCGGTACGCCGACGGGATCATGATCCGGACATTTTCCCATGCCATCGCCGAGGAGATGGCCGCCGCGGCATCCGTTCCCGTGATCAACGGGCTGACGGACGGCCACCACCCTTGCCAGGTTCTCGCCGACCTGATGACCGCCCGGGAGCGGGGCCTTGACCTGCACAGGATGCGGGTCGCCTTTGTGGGGGACGGAAACAACGTGGCGAACTCCTGGGTGGAATCCGCCCATCTCCTGGGGTTCACTCTCCGCGTCGCCTGTCCCAAGGGGTACGAGCCTTCCGCGAAGATCCGCAGGGAGGCGGAAGCGGCCGGGAAGGGGGACGTGCGGGTGCTTCGGGACCCGGTCGAGGCGGCCAGGGGGGCGGACATCCTGTACACCGACGTATGGACGAGCATGGGACAGGAAAAGGAGAAGCGGAAACGCCTCGCGGCGTTCCGGGAGTACCGCATCGACGGAGACCTCCTCCGGGTGGCCGGCAAGAAGGCGATCGTGATGCACTGCCTTCCCGCCCACCGGGGGGAGGAGATTACCGACGAGGTCATCGAGGGGCCCCGGTCGGCCGTGTTCGACGAGGCCGAGAACCGGCTGCACATGCAGATGGCCATCCTGGAGAAATTCATCCCGCATTGACCGGTGGGAGGAGGAAGACGTGGAAAAGGTGAAAAAGGTCGTTCTCGCGTATTCCGGGGGGCTCGACACCTCGGTCATCCTGCGGTGGCTGATCGAGACGTACGGCTGCGAGGTGATCGCCTTCGTGGCGGACCTCGGCCAGGGGGAGGAACTCGCGCCCGTGCGGGCCAAGGCGAAGAAGACCGGGGCCTCGAAAGTGTACGTGGACAACGTCCAGGACGAGTTCGTCCGGGACTTCATCTATCCCGCCCTCATGGCGAACGCGGTCTACGAAGGGTCCTACCTCCTCGGGACCTCGATCGCGCGGCCCCTGATCGCGAAGAAGCAGATCGAGGTGGCCCGCAAGGAGAAGGCGGACGCCGTGTCGCACGGCTCGACGGGGAAGGGGAACGACCAGGTGCGGTTCGAGCTCACCTATTACTCGCTCATGCCGGGCATCCGCGTCATCACCCCGTGGCGGGAGTGGGAGTTTGCCTCGCGGACCGACCTCGTGAATTACGCGAAGAAACACGGCATCCCGACCCCGGTGACGGTGCGGAAGCCGTACTCGAGCGACCGGAACCTCATGCACATCAGCTTCGAGGGGGGGATTCTCGAGGACCCGTCGGCGGAGCCGCCCGAAGACATGTACGTCCTGACCCGGTCTCCCGAGAGGGCGCCGGACAAGCCCGTGTACGTGGAGGTGGATTTCGTCCGGGGGGTTCCCGTGGCGGTGAACGGGAAAAAGAGGGGACCGGTGAAGCTCCTCGCGCATCTCAACGGACTGGGGGGAATCCACGGGATCGGCCGCGTGGACCTGGTGGAGAACCGGTACGTGGGGATCAAGTCCCGCGGGGTATACGAGACCCCCGGGGCGACCATTCTCCATGTCGCGCACCGGGCCGTCGAATCGATCACCCTCGACCGGGAGGTGATGCATTTCCGGGACTCGCTGATCCCCAAGTACGCCGAGCTCATCTACTACGGGTACTGGTACTCGCCGGAAATGGAGCTGCTCAAGGGGATGGTGGAGAAGACGCAGGAGAACGTGACCGGCACCGCCCGCCTCAAGCTGTACAAGGGGAACTGCATCGTCGCGGGACGGAAAAGCCCCGTGTCGCTCTACCGGACCGATTTCGCCACCTTCGAGAAGGAAACGGTGTTCAACCAGCGCGACGCGGAGGGGTTCGTGAAGATCAACGCGCTCCGGCTCAAGATCCGGGCGATGCTCCGGAACAGGAACCGCTGACATGGCGAAAAAGAAGAAAGCGTGGAGCGGCAGGTTCGACGGGCAGGTCGACTCGTTCGTCGAGGAGTTCACGGCTTCGATCCCCTACGACGTTCTCCTCTACCGGCACGACATCGAGGGGAGCATCGCGCATGTGCGGATGCTCGGGAAACAGAAGATCATCCCGCAGGGGGAAGCCCACAGGATCGCAACCGCCCTGAAGGCCATCCGGGAGGAGATCGAGACGGGGAAGATCTCGTTCGACCTTTCCCAGGAGGACATTCACATGGCGGTGGAGCAGATCCTGACCCGGCGGCTGGGGAAGATCGGGGGAAAGCTCCACACCGCGAGAAGCCGAAACGACCAGGTGGCCCTGGACCTGCGGCTGTACCTGCGCGATTCGATCGACGACATCATCCTGCTGATGAACAAGGCCAAGGAATCGATCCGTTCGCGCGCGGAGGAGTACTTCGGGGTCGTCATGCCCGGATACACGCACATGCAGAGGGCCCAGCCGGTCCTGTTTTCCCATCACTTGCTCGCCTACCACGAGATGTTCTCGCGGGACCAGGAGCGGTTCCGGGACGCCCGACGGCGGACAAACGTTTCCCCTCTCGGGGCGGGCGCTCTCTCCGGGACCACCTTCCCGGTCGACCGGGAGTTCGTCGCGCGGGAACTCGGGATGGAGGGGGTGTGCGAGAACAGCATCGACGCCGTGTCCGACCGCGATTTCGCGGCGGACTTTCTCTACGCCTGCGCGGTGACCATGATGCATCTCTCGCGCCTCTCGGAGGAGATGGTCTACTGGTCCTCCTCCGAGTTCGGCTTCCTCTCCCTGCCCGACGCGCTGTGCACGGGAAGCAGCATCATGCCGCAGAAGAAGAACCCGGACATGCCCGAACTCATCCGGGGAAAGGCGGGCCGGGCGTACGGAAATCTCGTGAATCTGCTCACCGTGATGAAGGGACTTCCCCTTGCCTACAACCGCGACATGCAGGAGGACAAGGAACCGGTGTTCGATTCGGCGCGGGCGGTCAAGCAGTCCCTCATCGGCGCGACCCTTCTTCTCCGGGGGATGACGGTGCACGAGGAGCGGATGCGGGCGGCCTGCGACGACGGGTTCCTCACGGCCACGGACCTCGCCGACTACCTCGCCCGGAAAGGGATCCCGTTCCGGAAAGCCCACGAGATCACCGGGAAGATCGTCCGCCACTGCGAGAAGGCGGGGAAGCGGCTCAAGGATCTGAGTCTCAAGGAGTTCCGCTCCTTCTCCCTCAAGATCGGGGAGGACGTGCGCGATTTCGTGTCCCTCACGAATTCCGTCCGGATGCGCAACGTCCGCGGCGGGACCGGGCCCAGGAGAGTGAAAAGCCGCCTGGAGGGGCTGAAGAAACCATGATCGGCCGGAACGGGGTCGTCCGGGCCCGATTCGCCCTTGCCCTGCTTCTCATCGCCGTATGCCTTCTGCCCGCGTGCGGGCGAAAGGCGAAGCCGCAGCCCCTCTGGGGGCAGACGGCACCCGGGCAAACCCGTTTCGTGACGAGGTGACCGATGCACCATTTCGCAACGAAGAGAGGGGAGATGGTCTGCGAGGGGGTCCCCCTGCGGCGAATCGCGGAGGCCGTGGGAACGCCTGTCTATGTGTACAGCCACGCGACCCTCTCTCACCACTACCGCGTGTTCGACCGGGCGTTCGCCGGAATCCCGCACATCATCTGCTACTCCATGAAGGCGAACCCGAACGGTTCCATCATCCGGACGTTCACGAACCTCGGGAGCGGCGTGGACATCGTCTCCGGCGGGGAACTCTCCCGCGCCTTCGCGGCGGGGGCGCCTCCCGCGAAGATCGTATACTCCGGCGTCGGGAAGATGGAGGGGGAGATCGAGGAGGCCCTGCGCAAGGGGATTCTGATGTTCAACGTCGAGTCCCGGCAGGAGCTGGAGACGATCGACGCCATCGCCCGGAGGATGCGGAGGAAGGCGCCCATCGCCCTCCGCGTGAACCCGGACGTGGACCCGAAGACCCATCCGTACATCTCCACGGGGCTGAAGAAGAACAAGTTCGGCATCCACATCGAGCAGGCGATGCGGGATTACGAGTGGGCGGCGAGACGCCGGCACATCGAGGTCGTCGGCGTGGACTGCCACATCGGCTCCCAGCTGACCGAGATATCCCCCTTCCTCGACGCCGCCGGCAGGGTCCGTGCGCTGGTCGACCGTCTGCTTCGCAAGGGGCTTTCCATTCGCTATGTCGATATCGGGGGGGGGCTGGGGATCACCTACGAAGACGAGATTCCGCCGGATCCGCAGCAATACGCGGCCGCCATCGCGGGCGCATTCCGGGGACTTCCCGTCACGATCATCCTCGAGCCGGGTCGGGTGCTCGTGGGGAACGCGGGGATTCTGCTCACCCGGATGCTCTACACCAAGCCGTCGCAGGCGGCGGGGGGGAAGGGAAAGAAGGAGTTCTTCATCGTCGACGCGGCGATGAACGACCTCGCCCGCCCATCGCTTTACGGCTCCTACCACGCCATCCTCCCCGTCCGGAAACGTACGAGGAAGAGAGTGGTGGCCGACGTGGTGGGTCCGATCTGCGAATCGGGGGATTTCCTCGCGAGGGACCGGGAACTCCCCGCCTTTGCGACGGGCGACCTCGTCGCGGTCATGAGCGCCGGCGCCTACGGCTTCTCGATGTCCTCGACCTACAACTCGCGCCCCCGCGCCGCGGAAGTCATGGTGTGCGGATCGCGGTTCGAGGTGGTACGGGAGCGGGAAACCGTCCGGGACCTGACCCGGGGGGAACGGACCGCGTCGTTCCTCACCCGGCCGGGGAGAAAGGCGTAGAGCTTTGGCTCCGGGTGGGAGACGATCGGCGGAATTGGAATGCATCGGGGCAATCTGCTACCATAACGGAACATTTTCCGGGGCGGAGCGGACGTGAAGAAGCAAATTTCCTTTTCCAAACTGAACGGCAGCGGAAACGACTTCCTTCTGATCGACAACCGGAACGGCGTGATGAAGGGGATCGACCTTCCGGCGTTCGCCGGGAAGGTGTGCGACCGCTCCCGGTCGATCGGGGCCGACGGGATCATCTTCCTGGGGCGGTCCCGCCGCGCCGATTTCCGGTGGAAGTTCTTCAATGCGGACGGGTCCGCAGCGGAGATGTGCGGAAACGGGGGACGGTGCGCGGCCCGGTTCGCTTCCGAGCGCGGGATCGCCGGCAAATCGATGGCATTCGAAACCCTGGCGGGGCTCATTCACGCCGAGGTCTCGGACCGCCGCGTCAAGCTCCAGATGCCCCCTCCCCGCGGGCTTGCGATCGACAGGACGCTCACGCTTCGCGGGAGGAAGATCCGGTACTCCTTTCTCAATACGGGAGTGCCGCACGTCGTGTTGTTCGTTCCCGCGATCGGGAAGATCGATCTGGTCGGGGTGGGGCGGGGGATCCGCACGCACCGCGCATTCGCGCCGCGGGGGACCAACGTGAATTTCGCGCAGGTGCGCGGCGGCGCGGTCCGGGTCCGCACCTACGAGCGGGGGGTGGAGGGGGAAACGCTCGCTTGCGGGACGGGCGCGGTTGCCTGCGGGGTCCTCGCCGCCGTTCACGGTTTCGTCCGTCCTCCGGTGACCGTCCGCACAAGGGGAGGGGAGAAGCTGGTCATCCACTTCGACATGGGGAACCAGGGGTTCGGGCAGGTTTTCCTGGAAGGGGACACCTCGTGGTCGTGCGACGGGGTGATCAACGAGGAAGCGTACCGTTACTGAAGGGGGGAGGAGACGATGTTTCACGGGGCCATTGTCGCGACGGTCACGCCGTTCCGGAACGGGAAGCTGGACAGGAATGCCCTGAAGAGGCTGGTGAAATTCCAGATCGATAGCGGCACGGACGGCATCGTCCCCTGCGGGACGACCGGAGAGTCGGCAACGCTCTCCTTCGACGAGCACGAGCGCGTCATCGACACCGTGCTCGAAGCGGTGGGCGGCCGCGTCCCGGTGATCGCCGGTACCGGATCCAACAACACGAAGGAGGCGATCGTCCTCACCCGGTATGCGAAGCGGGCGGGGGCCAGCGCGGCGCTCGTCATCACCCCGTACTACAACAAGCCGACGCAGGAAGGACTCCTGCGGCACTTTCGCGCCATCGCCGAATCGGTCGACATCCCGATCATCCTGTACAACGTGCCGGGAAGGACCGGGGTGAACATGGCGGCGTCCACCGTGGCCCGGCTGGCCGAGGTCCCGACCATCGTGGGGGTGAAGGAGGCCTCCGGCAACCTGGGCCAGGTGTGCGACATCATCCGGATGACCCCGAAGAAGTTCTGCGTTCTCTCCGGAGACGACGCCCTGTTCTTCCCGATGATGGCGCTGGGAGCGAAGGGGGTGATCTCCGTGACGTCGAACGTCGCCCCCCGGCAGATGGCGGAGTTGTACGATACCTACGTCATCGGCGAGATCTCCCGCGCGAGGGACATCCATTACCAGCTTTGGCCGTTGTTCAACGCTCTGTTCCTCGAGACCAATCCGATCCCCGCGAAGACGGCCCTGGCCATGATGAAGAAGATCCACGAGGAATTCCGGCTCCCCCTCTCCCCGATGGCGGAGGCGAACCGGAAGGCGCTCGCCAAGGTCCTTTCCGAACTGAAACTCGTCTGACGGCCCCGGGGGAAAACATGGCGAAGGTGGTCGTGTGCGGGGCGATGGGCAGGATGGGCAGGGCGATTCTGGGGGTCCTCAAGGACCGACCGCAGGGGTTGGTCCTCTCCGGCGCGGTGGAAACGCCGGGTCACCCGCTGCTGGGACAGGACGCTTTCGAGGCCGCAGGGGTGGGAAAGGCGGGCGTTCCCGTCACGAGCGATTTTCCCTCGTCGATCGGCCGCGCGGACGTGGCGATCGACTTCACCCACGCGGCATCGTCCGTCGCGCATGCGAGAGAAGCCGCCGCCGCCGGGAAGCCGATCGTGATCGGGAGCACCGGTTTGACGAAGGAGCAGGAGGGGGAGATCCGGGTTTCGGCGGAAACGATCGCATGCGTCCTGTCCCCCAACATGAGCGTGGGGGTGAACCTGATGTTCCGGGTGGCGGCCGACGTCGCCCGCGTGCTCGGGGACGACTACGACGTCGAGATCGTCGAGGCCCATCACCGGTTCAAGAAAGACTCACCCTCGGGGACGGCGGTCAAGATCGCCGACGTGGTGGCCGGCGCGCTGGGCAGGGACATGAAGGTGGTGGGCGTGTACGGCCGGCAGGGAATGGTCGGGGAGCGCTCCCGGAAGGAGATCGGGGTATTCGCGGTCCGGGCGGGAGACGTCGTGGGCGAACACACCCTCGTGTTCGGCGGGATCGGGGAAAGGTTCGAGATCACCCACCGGGCCCACAGTCGGGACACGTTCGCGCGGGGCGCGGTGAGGGCCGCCTCGTGGGTGATCGGGAAACCGGCCGGCCTCTACGACATGCTTGCGGTATTGGGGGTGTGACCCCATGAAGATCGCGCGGTTCGAGTATCGTGGAAACGTTGCGTACGGGTCCGTCGATCCCGGGAAGGGAGAGATCCGGGAACTTGACGGGCCTCCGTTCGAGGGGATCCGCCCGACGGGCGCCCCGAGGCCCCTGGCCGATGTCCGACTTCTCGCGCCCGTGGTTCCCTCCAAGATCGTCGCCATAGGGCTGATCTACAAGGACCACGCGCGGGAGATGGGGAAGGCGATCCCCGAAGAACCGCTCATCTTCCTCAAAGCCCCGTCCGCGCTCAACCCCCCCGGCGGCGATGTGGTGTACCCGCGTGCCTCCCGGCGGGTCGATCACGAGGCGGAACTGGCCGTCGTCATCGGGAGGAAGGCGAAGGACGTTTCGGAGCGGGAGGCGCGGTCGGTGATCCTGGGGTACACCTGCTTCAACGACGTGACCGCTCGGGACCTCCAGGCGAAGGACGTGCAGTACGCGCGGGCGAAGGGGTTCGACACCTTCGCGCCGGTCGGCCCCTGGATCGAGACCGACCTGGACCCGTCCGCCCTGTCGATCCGCTGTCTCGTGAACGGCCAGGCGAGGCAGGACAGCAACACGCGGGAGTTGGGCAAATCGGTGTTCGCGCTGGTGGAGCACATATCCCACGTCATGACCCTGTACCCAGGCGACATCATCGCGACCGGCACCCCTCCGGGGGTCGGCCCCGTGAAGCCAGGAGACGTCATGACCGTCGAGATCGAGGGGATCGGGTCCCTGACCAACCGGGTCGTAGCGGCGTAACAAACCAGTCTTCGAGGAGATCCCGCCGACATGAGCCGTTTTCCGCTTTCCGCCCGCATCCGGGCGCTTCCCCCGTACCTGTTCGCCGAACTCGACCGGAAAAAGCACGAGGTCCGGGCCCGTGGCGTGGACATCATCGACCTGGGGGTGGGTGACCCGGACCGCCCGACGCCGAAATTCATCGTGAACCGGCTGAAACGGGAGGCGGAGATTCCGGCCAACCACCAGTACCCGTCCTATGAAGGGCTTCCGCAGTTCCGGGCAGCCGTGGCGGAATGGTACCGGCGGCGATTCGGCGTGTCCCTCGATTCCCCCTCCGAGGTGGTCGCGCTCATCGGGTCGAAGGAGGGGATCGCCCATTTCCCGCTGGCGTTCGTGAACCCGGGCGATACGGTCCTGGTGCCGGACCCGGGGTATCCCGTCTACCACATCGCCACGATGTTCGCCGGCGGGAGATCGCACTTCCTGCCGCTGCGGCGCGAGAACGCCTTTTTACCCGACTTCGGTGCGATCCCGCGTTCCGTCCTTGCGAAGGCGAAGATCCTGTTCCTGAATTATCCGAACAACCCGACGTCGGCGGTAGCCGACCGGAAGTTCTACCGGACCGTGCTCGGGCTTGCCGAGGAGCACGACCTGATCGTGGCGCACGACGTGGCGTACACCGAGATCTATTTCGACGGGAAGAGGCCGATGAGCATCCTCGAACTTCCCGGGGCGAAGAAACGATGTATCGAGTTTCACTCCCTGTCCAAGACCTACAACATGACGGGTTGGCGGATCGGGTTCGCCGTAGGAAACGCCGAGCTCGTGGCGGGCATCGGAAAGGTAAAGACCAACGTGGACAGCGGGGTGTTCCAGGCGGTGCAGGGCGCGGGGATCGCCGCCCTGGAAAGCGGCGACGAGGTCACAGATGCCATACGGAAGACCTACCAGGACCGTCGTGACGTCCTCGTGCCGGGACTTCGAAGGCTCGGCCTGGACCCCGTCGAACCCTGGGCCACGTTCTATGTGTGGATCCCCGTTCCGAAGGGGTATACGTCTGCCTCCTGTTCCGCGCACCTGCTGGAGAGGGCCGGCATCGTCACCACCCCCGGAAACGGGTTCGGAAAAGGCGGGGAGGGATACATCCGGATCGCCCTGACGAAGGAGAAAGGGAAGCTTCGGGAGGCCCTTTCCCGGATGAGGAAGGTGGGTTTCTAGGGCTTCTGCGCATGGAACGGGGGATGGGTCGCGTGCCGGAAGAGGTCATCCTGCTTCTCGGGAGCAATGTGGGCCGCCGGGTCCGGCGGCTTCGGGACGGTGTCGCAGCGCTCGCCGGCGAGGTGAAGATCAGGAGGATATCCCGGATCTACGCGGGGGAACCGAGCGGTAGGGCGAACCAGCCGTGGTATCTGAATATCGCGGTCCGGGGGGAGACCGACCTTGCCCCGGAAGCCCTTCTTCATTTCGTCAAGGGAATCGAGGTGGAGGCGGGCCGAAAGGCGGGGGCCCGCTTCGGGCCCCGGGAGCTCGACATCGACATCATCCTGATGGGGAACCGCTTGGTTCGCGAGCCGCACCTTGCGATCCCCCACCCGAAGATGCCCGTTCGACGGTTCTGCCTGGCTCCCGTGGCCGAAATCGCGCCGGAGATTTCCGTTCCTCCGGGAGGGGAGACGGTGAGGGAACTTCTTACGGCGTGCCGGGATCCGCTGGAGGTGAGTCCGATATGAAATGGCGCAGCATAGGAAAGATGGCGATCACGGGCGCGATACTGCTGTCCCTCCTCTCGGCGGCCGGTTGCCGCAAGAAGGAACCCCCCCGGGGGACGGGGGGCGATATGGTCAACCTGAACGCCCTGAACGAGATCGAGAACTACCGGGAGATCCTCCGGAAGGATCCGAACAATCTCCAGGCCCTCATCAACACCGGAAACCTCTATTACGACACCGGGCAGGATCTGCTGGCGATCGAGCACTACCAGCGCGCGCTTGCCATCGACCCGCGCAACGTGAACGTCAGAACCGACATGGCCGTCTGCTACCGGCGGAGTGGGAATCCCGACAAAGCGATCGAGGAGTTGAAGAAGGTGATCTCCACGGACCCCAGACACTCGCAGTCCCGATACAACCTGGGTGTCATCCTGATCCACGACAAGAAAGACATCGAGGGCGGCGCCAAGGCGTGGGAGGGGCTTCTGGAAAACGTCCCCGACTACCCGTATCGAGATTCCCTGAAGGCGGAGATCGCCAAGTTGCGCGCCACGGTCGATTCGATGAAGCCCAAAGCGAGGTGAATCCGATTTTATTTTGGGTAATGTCCCCGAGGTAAAGGGAAAAAGCGCAATCCGTTCCCGGACTTTTCCCAATCGACCATTCCTCATTTACCATCGGAATAGAAACAGGGTATATTATTTATTGACAGTATCGGGGACAAAGAATATATGTAACAGTGTTTTGTTATTCCGGTTTCGAATCGGCACATGGGAGGGAACATGGTACGGCGCGACAAGTCGAATTACATCATCCAGTCGGTCTCCCACGCCCTCGATGTGCTCGAGGAATTCCATGGGGATTCGGACGAACTCGGCGTCACCGAACTGAGCAAGAAGCTTAAACTCCATAAAAACAATGTGTTTCGCATTCTCGCGACACTGCAGTCCCGAAGCTACATCGAGCAGAACAAGGCGAACGAGAACTACCGCTTGGGGGTCCGGTGCCTCGAACTGGGGCAGACCTTCATCCACCAGAGGGGGATGTTGAAGCAGGCCAAGCCGGCCCTCCAGGAACTCGCCGAGAAGACGGGGGAGACGAGTTACGTTTCGATCATGCGGGAAAACGAGGTCGTGTACCTCGACTCGGTCGAGCCGGAGATCACGGTCCGCGTCGTTTCCCGCCTCGGGCTCCACATGCCGATCCATGCCACCGCCGCCGGAAAGGCGCTGGTGGCCTTCGAATCCGAGGAGGACCTTCGCAAGCGGTTCGGCGGGGAACTGAAGGGATACACCGGGAATACCTTCCGGACCATCGATGAACTCCTCCGCGACCTCGAGGTGGTGCGCGAGAGGGGATATGCAACCGATCTCGAGGAGTTCGAGGAAGGGCTCCGGTGCATCGCCTCCCCGATCCGGGATTACACCCGGAAGGTGATCGGAGCCCTAAGCGTCTCCGGTCCGGCGCATCGCCTGACGGACGAAAAGATCCAGACGACGTTCAGCGGCGAAGTGGTCCGGCTGGGCCGGGAGCTCTCGACCCGGCTCGGTTTCCGGGAGTAGCAGCAAGAGACAACCGCTCCCCATCCGGGGCCAAATCGCTCCCGGATTCTCTTGACACACCCCCCGTCCAATGGTACTCGTAGAAATGAATGACGATTCATTCAAGGGGGGTGTGATGGCAAGACGGGGTCCCCGCGGAGGAGGACCGGCGAAGCGGGATCGTATCCTCCAGGCAGCGGTTAAGATATTCTCCCAAAAGGGGTTTTTCAACTCCAAGGTGTCCGACATTGCCCAGTCGGCGGGCGTGGCGGATGGGACGATCTATCTCTATTTCAAGAACAAGGACGATCTCCTCATTTCGCTGTTCGAGGAGAAGATGGCCGAGGTCGTCGCGGATGCCAGAGCGCGAATCGCCGCGGGGGACGATGCTCTCTCGCGCCTGAGGATCTTCATCGAGAATCACATGGGTCTTCTCCTCCGGGAAGCGGGGCTGATCGAAGTTCTCCAGGTGGAACTGCGCCAGAGCAACAAGTTCATGAAGGATTACGTTCCCGTGAAATTCCTCGAGTATCTCGACGTGATCAGCGAGATTCTCGAGCTGGGGAAAAGGGAGGGGACGTTTCGGCAGGACCTGAATGTGACGGTGGCCCGACGGGCGGTGTTCGGCGCCCTCGACGAGATGGCGCTCGCCTACGTTCTGTCCCGCAAACGGAAATACGATCCTGCCGAAGCAGCGTCCGAAATTTACCGCATCTTCGCGGAAGGGTTATGCATGAAAGCGAAGGACAGGGAGGCCAGGACATGATCGGATTCGATTTGACCCAGGAGCAGATTGCGCTGCAGGACATGGCGAGAAAATTCGCTGCCAACGAGATCCGCCCCAAGGCGGTCGAGTACGACCATGCGTCCAAGTTCCCCGAGGATATCTTCGAGAAGGCGTTCGCGCTCGGCCTGATGAGCGGGTACATTCCGGAAGAGTACGGCGGACTGGGGCTGAAAGCCCTGGACACCTGCATCATCGAGGAGGAGCTGGGATGGGGTTGTTCCGGGATCGCCACTTCCCTGACCTCCAACGGGCTGGCGTTGACCCCGATTCTCATCGCGGGGACGGACGAACAGAAGAAGAGGTACGTCGCCCCCTTCGCCGAGAAGCTCCAGTACGCCTCCTTCTGCCTGACGGAGCCCGGCGCGGGATCCGATGCGGGGGGGATCGCGACGACCGCCAAAAAGGAGGGGGACAGCTATCTCCTCAACGGACGGAAATGCTTCATCACGAACGGGAGCTACGCGTCGCAATACACGGTGTTTGCCTCCACGGACCGATCCAAGGGGCACAAGGGGCTGTCCGCCTTCGTCGTGCCGAGATCGCTCCCCGGCGTCTCCGTCGGCAAGAAAGAGGACAAGATGGGGCAGCGGGCCTCCGACACGGCGGACGTGCTCTTCGAGGATGTGAAGGTGCCGGTCGGGAACCTTCTCGGCAAGGAGGGCGAAGGATTCAAGATCGCCATGATCACGCTGGATTACGCCCGGCCCACGGTGGCGGCCATGGCCGTCGGTGTCGCCCGTGCGGCGTTCGAGCTCGCGATGCAGTACTCGAAAGAGCGCGTGCAGTTCGGCGTCCCCATCGCCATGAACCAGGCGATCCACTTCCTGCTGGCCGACATGGCGATGGATATCGAGGCGGCAAGGCTCCTCACCTACAAGGGGGCCTGGCTTCTCGACGAGGGAAAACGGAACACGAAGGAGTCCTCCTTCGCGAAGGCTTTTGCCGCGGACCTCGCGATGCGGGTCACCACCGACGCCGTACAGATCTACGGCGGGTACGGGTACATGAGGGACTATCCGGTGGAGAAGCTGATGCGCGACGCGAAGCTCCTCCAGATCTACGAGGGGACAAGCCAGATCCAGCGCATGGTGATCGCCAAGGAAGTCATGATGCGCTAGTGTACCGTCTCGCAAATCCCTTGGCATTCGAGCGCCGCTGCAGGGGGCCGGTCCCCGGAAGGGTTTCGTCGCGAGACAAG
>Ga0299912_10001251_pt1 | contig 20579 bp, 22 predicted proteins | sample RVTome_2_FD_207667 | JGI IMG/M metagenome (GOLD analysis project Ga0299912, IMG submission 207667) | Soil microbial communities from uranium-contaminated site in the Upper Colorado River Basin, Wyoming, United States - RVT95D214 (version 2) ... | reverse complement strand
TTATTACAATAAGCTAAAGGAAAAAGGCGGCGACACATCCGGCCTGTAAATCTAAGCAAAAAATTATTGAATAGACTTCTCCTTGGCCTAATGAGTATGTTGTTATATAAAGTCGATGAATAGGATAATGCCGTTGTGTTCTAAGCGGAGGTGATATATATGAAGAAATCTATAGTAAGTTATTTATATCTGTGGGTGCTGTTGTGCGGGGTAATACCGTTTTTAATCGGCTGCCAAAAGACCTATTACAGAACGATGGAGGCGTTCGGCTATCAAAAAAGAGATTTGCTCGTAGAGCGTGTTGAAGATGCCCGTGATGCGCAGGAGGTGGCCAAGGAGCAGTTTCAATCGGCTTTGGAAAAATTTGGCGAAGTTGTGGAATTTAAGGGTGGCGAGCTTGAAGAAAAGTATAAAGAGCTTAAGGCGGAGCTTGAGAAAAGCGAGTCGAGAGCAAAGGAAGTGAAAAAGCACATCGGCGATGTCGAGAATGTAGCAGAAGACTTATTCGATGAATGGGAATCCGAGCTAAGTCAATATTCCAATGATAATTTGCGTCGTTCAAGTGAGCAAAAACTCAAACTTACCCGACAACGATATGCGCACCTGATTGGCGCTATGAAGCGCGCGGAGGGAAAAATCAGCCCTGTGCTGACCGCATTTCGCGACCAGGTTCTTTTTCTTAAACACAATCTAAATGCACAGGCAATTGCATCTCTGCAAAATGAGCTGATTTCTGTCGAGGCAGATATTGAGTCGCTTATCAAAGAAATGGAAGCCTCAATTGCTGAGGCAAACTCCTTCATCAAGGAAATGGGCAAGGAATAATATTAAAGACGATTGTAGTCACTTTCGTGCATATCTGTTTTGTTAAATAGCGTAAAATTCTTTCGGTTGAAACTTGGAAAGGATGGGACAATGAAAACTCCACTTAAAATCATTTATAGCATTTTGTTCATAATTATTGTTCTGATTATTCTTGCTGTTGTTTTAGTTCATCTCTTCGGCAATCGGGCATTAAAGGCGGGGATAGAGACCGCCGCAACAAAAACCTTGAATGTAGCAGTAAGCGTAGGAGATGTGGATCTTTCGATTATGGGCGGAAAACTCAGCTTGCAAAATCTTGTAATTAACAATCCCCCGGACTATCAACATAAAAAACTGCTTGAACTAAAAGATGCCAAAATTGAAGTTGATGTCTGGTCGCTTTTGAGTGACACGGTTAAGATAAAGGAAATCAAACTCGACGGCGCAAACGTTGTTCTTGAACAGAAAGGTATTTCCAATAACATCCAGGATGTTATGAAGTCAATCCCCGCGAAGGATAAACAGCCAGCCGAGCCGTCCGGGAAAAAACTGCATATTGATAATCTCGAAATCACCAACACAATGGTGAAAGTGAAATTACTTCCCATTCCTGGAAAGGCGGATACTTTAACATTGAAACTTGCGCCAATCAAAATGACGGACATAGGCGGTGATAATAAGTTAAATACCGCTGCTTTATCCGGCAAGGTTCTGTTGGCGATTGTCAAAGGGATTGCCGAACAAGGAACCGGCGTGTTGCCGAAGGAAATGGTTGACTCTTTGGCATCTGAAATCAAGAGAGTTGGAGCTTTAACCGGCTTTTTGCTTGAGGAAAGTGGTGAGCTCCTGAAAACTGGAAAAGATGCCGGCAAAGGAGCATTAGAAGCAGGAAAGGATGTTGGAGAAACAGCAACAGGTGCTCTGAAAGGACTATTAAAGCCAAAGGAAAAGGAAGAATAATAGCGTAACTTTTACAAGACCTGGTTTTTTTCAAATTAAACCTGGCTTTGCGTAAGTTGTGTTTGATGGTTGTGCTTTTGCTTTGCTATGGCACGGTTGAAGGAAGGGAAAATTTTGGAGCGGTTTTCATTGGTTGGCCGATAGAACAAGTAGATAATCGCATTGCTTTTGAGTGATTTGGCCGACAATGGTAAGGGTGTATTGAGAGAATTGCTGAAATAAGTTTTTATTGAAATTGGAGGTATAAAAAATGGCCTGGAGTATAGGAGAAAAGAAAGGTGAAACAAAAAGAACGGGGCCGAGTAAAGTGGTGGATGTGCGAACATCGGCCAGAGATGCTTCCGATGATGAGCAGACGAGAGTCGAACTGGGCAGCGAGAGAAATCTGGCCGGCGGTATGGAGATGTTAGAACAGGATTTCCTGCTGAGCGTTATTGAGAATACTATAGGAGCTGACAGGAATGATGTGATGATGCGGAAGCTCGTTTTTCATGAACTGCTTCGCAGGGAACAACTGGATGCGATAGATAGCAATTCGCTTAAGATATACGCGGTAAATGAGGGTAATCTTTACGGTAAAGATATCCAGTGCGAGGCAATGAAGAAATTGACGGAAAGGACCGCTCGCAAGGTTAAAGATAGCAGCTGAGCAGGGTTATTCAATGTTGTCTTGATTGTTCAAGGATTTTGAGGTTCACCCTTTTGAGTTTTTGTTTGGCCGGCGTGACTGCGATAACATTCAAGACGGATTTGGAAATCCGATATAAATAAGAAATTATGAGCCATTTTTTAGCACAAATAACCATAGTCGCAGGCGGTGGAAGCGGGGATGATACGTTCCTGTCGCAAATACTGGTGCTGATTGTCCTGGCGGCTGTAGTGGGGATTGGCAGTCTTGTCAAAGCAAGAGCAAACAGATTGAAGGAACAGCAGCAGTATTACACTGAGGGCATCCACGGCCAAAATAGTTGGTGCCGCCGGCAAATCAAAACCATCAGAGAACTGAAGGATAGATGCCTTTGTATTTTCTTTAAGACAGCACAACCCAGGACAGTTACTGAAGGACAGGTATTTGATTTTGGAACTCGCCGCGAGAAAAGAAAAAATAAGGTGGGTAAAGGGAGAGAGAGGGATTTGGGCAGCGGTATGGAAATGTTGAAGCTTGATTTTTTATTGAGCGTTATCGAAAAAACTGGAAGTGATGATGAAAACGATGTGGTGATGCGAAAGCTCAGTTTTAATGAACTCCTTCGCAGAGGACAACTTTGTGCGGCAGACAGCAAAACGCTTAAGATATACGCAATTGATAATGGTAACCTTTACGGCAAGGATATCCAGTGTGGGGCGATGAAGGAGCTGGCAGAAAGGACCGGCCTTCGGTCGGGTAATGGGTTTGAGCTGAATGAGAGCTTGGAAGATTCTGCTGTGGCCGAACCCTCCGAGGTGCACTGTTCGTGAGATTGAAATAGGTTATTCGAGCCGACATACATTCTTGAGGAATTCCAGCGGTTCAGATTCTCCGGTATAATTTGTCTTTCTTTACATACTCAATCTTCTTATTTTTATAATGTTTTTAGATTTTGTTTAGGTGCATTGTGTTTTGGTAAGTGAATGGGCCGGGTTGGAGTCGAACCAACGTAGGCTTACGCCAATGGGTTTACAGCCCATCCCCTTTGACCACTCGGGCACCGACCCTTTTTTCGTCGCTCGTCGTTCGGGATGCGTCTCTGGAATAAATTAGAAACAAAAAGCCAAACAAAGTCAATAGCTTACAGCTCCATTGGGAAGTAGTTTTTGGCGTTGTTGAAGCAGATATCTTCGACCATTTTTCCCAGCAGGTCTAAATCGTCCGGCAAAAGCCCTGCTTTTACATCGTTGCCAAGCATATTGCAAAGTATGCGGCGGAAATACTCGTGTCTCGGATATGACAGAAAACTCCTTGAATCCGTCAACATCCCAACGAAACGGCTCAGCAGTCCCATATTGGAAAGTGCAGTTAACTGCTCTTCCATCCCGTCCTTTTGGTCGAGGAACCACCAGGCAGAGCCGAACTGCATTTTGCCGACTGCGGTGCCATCCTGAAAGTTGCCGACCATAGTGGCAATCAGGGCGTTGTCCCTGGGGTTTAGATTATACAAAATAGTTTTTGGCAGCTCGTTTTGACAATCCAGGCGGTCGAGGAATTTAGCCAAGGGCTTGGCTATCTCGAAATCGCCGATTGAGTCAAAGCCGGTATCAGGCCCGAGGGTTTTGAGCATTCGCGTGTTGTTGCTTCGCAGCGCTCCGAGGTGAAGCTGCTGGACCCAGCCGGACTCATAATCCATCATGGCGAATTCAAACATCATCGCTGATTTGAATTTGAGTTGCTCTAATCCATCCAGCTCTTTTCCTGACCTCATCTTGTCAAATATATTTTTAATCTGGCTTTCGGTATAATCTTCTGCGTAAGCGGTTTCTATGCCGTGGTCAGAGAGCCGACAGCCGTTTTCATGGAAGTAGTAATGACGCAGGCGGAGCGCCGCAATGAATGAACGGAAGTTGATTATATCGATGTCGCAAAGGGCCTGGAGTTTATCAATCCAGGCGTTCAGGGCTTGAAGGTCCTCAACAGCCATCGCTTTATCGGGACGCCAGGCGGTATGAACCTTGATTTCAAAACCGTCTTCCCGAATTTTTTTATGGTGCTCTAATGAATCGAGAGGTCCTTCAGTGGTGCAGACCAGCTTGACGTTCATTTTACGCAGCAAAGTTCGCACACTGAATCCGGGGGTTCTTAGCTTCTCACTGCAAGTTTGGTAAATCTCTCTTGCAGTGTCCGGGCCTAATAGTTTGTCGCTGATGCCGAAGTAACGCTTAAGCTCCAGATGTGTCCAGTGATAAAGCGGATTCCGCAGACAATATGGAACGGTCTGTGCCCATTTCTCAAACTTCTCATAATCGGATTTTTCGCCGGTGATGTAATTTTCCGCTACGCCGTTTGTTCTCATAGCCCGCCACTTGTAATGGTCGCCGTAAAGCCAGGCCTGTGTGATATTGTCGAACCGATGGTCGGCGGCAATCTGGTCGGCCGGCAGATGGCAGTGATAGTCGTAAATAGGCATTTTTTCAGCGTGTTCGTGGTAAAGAATCTTTGCGGGTTTGGTTTGCAGGAGAAAATCTTCTGTTATAAATTTAGGCATTTTTTGTCCTCCATGCCAGGCAGAATTTGAAATCACAAATTTATGCGAGTCGGACGCCATTTTACCGGCGCCGATACATTCGATATTAAGTTTTTCAGTCGGCGGAATATGGCGCGGCACAATAGCAAAGGCAGGTATCGCTGCCGCAGCGCCAGCCAAAAAATCACGCCGGGAAATCTTTCTTTTCTGTTCATCGCCCGGTTGTTTCCGGAGCTTCATAACGTCACATTTGTCCTCATTATATTCAATTTCCAGTAACTTTGTTCGCAATTCCAAATTTCAAATTTTTGGTCCGTTATGGCGGCTTACTCTGGTTATCCTGGTCGGGCGGTTTTTCGTGTTTTGGCGGCTTAAACTGTGCCATCTTTTTGGCCCAGTCAGTCAATTCGCTTCTTGTCTTCTTCAGACGCTCGGATACCTGTTTTGGCCTTTTCTTTTCCTCAATCCTCATCTTACGTTCCCAGAGTATATAAGCTATCCAGGCGATTACCAGAGCCGGAATGGCAATCAGCATAAAAATCTTATACATAGCTACATTCCTTACTTTTGAATTTCCCTTACGAGATAACTATTCTTCACCTAAAATACCAAATGTTCTTCGCTGATACAATCACTATAAGCAGCTTTTCTTGAATTTCTCCGGTGAGACCACCTAAGATAACTCTTTGTGATGGAGCCAAAAAGGGTTATAATATAATTGGAAATTAAGGTTCCACGGGGAACTTAAAAGGGAGAACGAGCACATGAATCAATCCCGACGAGGTGAGTGCGAAAATGTTGTTGAATTGTTGGTGAAGGAGTATTTCGCAAAATATAAAAGTGCCCTTGACCGCAAGATTAGCAGCATAAACCAAGATTTTATTAATCGAGGGCTATTTAACTCCTCAGGTATGGTTACCGAGCAAATGGATGCTGAGTTCGAGTATTTGGACGGCTTGGTTAATTATGTTATAGGGTCGCTGAAAGAAAAATTTCGTCATATATCGTTATTCGATTGCAAAGATAAATTAGTCGCCATATTGGATACGGAGCATAAGAGGTTAATCCCCAAGGCCAATTCGCTTCTGGTCAAAGCTGGATTAGCCAATCAGGCAAATCTGGATAGACTTCAAAAAAGAATTCTTGGCGAATTAGAAAGGGCAAAGGAAAAAATAGAAATCCAATGTGTTTTGTATGAGAAAGAAAAAGCAGCGACCACAGGAATTCGTGAGAAGTGGTACCGAAACCGCACAATTCAAGGTGTGTTGATAGGCGCTGGTGGCCTTTTGTTTGTCTCGATTATTGGATGGTTAATAACTCTCTACTTTAATAAGTCAGGTTGGGATTCAAATGTGAGACCAGAGATTCCCGGTGTTCCCAAAATGGGCAAGGATTCTTCTCCTTCAACTATACCAAGCGGACCTAATAGTGTTAATTACAACTCTCTGCGATTAGAAAAGTTGGATACAAAACCAGCGCCTCTTGTCAAAAAAGATGAAACATCGATTGAGCCGGAGGAAACAGAAGCAGATGTGAACGAGGCCAAAGAAAAACGACTGCGCAACAAAAAGGCCGATTTCGATAAGGCAAATAGAACTGGCGACCCGGGAGGTACGATGTGAAAATGTTTGTTTATTTGTGAATAGCCTGGCTTTTGTAATTGGCTGCTTTTATGCACAAAAACAAGAATTAGTGACTGTGCGCAAAAGTTAGTTTTTCCCTGTAATACGAATTGTACTTATTTACTGCGCTGACGGATGTCATTGCGAGCCAGCCGAAGGCTGGCGTGGCAATCTTACGGTTTAGGTATTCATAATTTGCATATTTGCTATCTGAAGCGCTATTATTAAATACAATTGGTATAATAGTTGCTTTTCCTCGAGGTTCTTAAGTAAAAATCCCTGCTCCAGATGCTTTGGATGCTGTGCCGCTGACCAAAGACATGATGCTCCTAAAGAAGGAATAGATTCAAGAAAGAACCCCGGCCAAAAACCGGGGCTAAATACGTCTGGATTCCTACTCCTTCAACTACGCTCAGGGCACTGTTTGTGGTTAAATTCCCTTTGATAATCAGACCGTATATGTTGAAGCGGAAGTTTCGCCGCCTCGGCCGGTCCAGTTAGTATGGAAGAACTGGCCTCGCGGCTTATCAACCCGCTCGTAAGTATGTGCGCCGAAATAATCCCTCTGGGCCTGCAGCAGATTGGCCGGCAGGCGTTCGTGTCGATAGCCATCGAAAAACGTAAGAGCCGAGCTCATAGTGGGCATAGGGATACCGAGTTTCACCGCTGTAGTTACTACCTTTCGCCAGGAAGATTGTCCCTTCTGGACGGCTTTTTTGAAGAATGGATCGAGTAGCAGATTTTCCAGCCGTGGATTTTTGTCAAAGGCCTGCTTTATCTTGCCCAAAAAGACCGAGCGAATGATGCAACCGCCCCGCCAGACAAGTGCGATGCCGCCATAATTTAAGTTCCAGCTGTGCTCTTTTGCTGCAGCACGCATCAGTTGATAGCCCTGGGCGTAGCTTACGATTTTTGAGGCGTAAAGCGCCTTTCGCAAATCGTCGATGAATTTGGTTTTATCGCCTCTGAATTTTGCCTTTGGACCTTTGAGGATTTTTGATGCTGCGACCCGCTCCTCTTTTATGGCTGATAAGCATCGTGCGAGGACAGCTTCAGCGATGAGTGTAAGGGGCTGGCCTGCATCCAGTGCCTCAATAACTGTCCATTTACCGGTTCCTTTCTGGCCGGCGGTATCAAGGATAAGGTCAATGACCTCGTTGCCGTCTTCGTCTTTATAAGCGATGATGTCACGCGTTATCTCGATGAGGTATGAGTTAAGCTCGCCTTGATACCACTGTGCGAAGACATCGTGAATTTGTTGGTTGGTCATACCGAGACCTTCTTTCATTATTTGGTAGGTCTCGCATATCATCTGCATATCGCCGTATTCGATTCCGTTGTGGACCATTTTGACGAAGTGTCCGGCTCCGTTTTCGCCAATCCAGTCGCAGCAGGGTTCGCCTTCCGGTGTCTTGGCGCAGATGGATTGGAAGATGGGCTTGACGTGCTGCCAGGCGGCAGGTGAACCGCCGGGCATCATTGACGGGCCTCGCAGCGCCCCCTCTTCACCGCCGGAGACGCCTGTGCCGATGTAGAGTTTGCCCTTACTCTCGACATACGCGGTGCGGCGGATGGTGTCGGGGAAGTGGCTGTTTCCGCCGTCGATAATGATGTCACCATTATCAAGATGCGGCAGCAGTTGCTCGATGAAAGAATCGACCGCTTCACCGGCCTTTACCATCAGCATTATCTTACGGGGTTTCTTCAAGTTGGCTGTAAACTCTTCGATGGAATGACAGCCGATTATGTTTTTCCCCTTGGCCCTGCCCTTTAGAAAATCATCCACCTTAGAAACGGTTCTATTAAAACAAGCGACAGTAAAGCCCTTGCTTTCCATATTCAGAATGAGGTTTTCGCCCATTACTGCCAAACCAATCAGGCCGATATCTGCTTGTGCCATTTTGTGTTACTCCCCTTCTAATTGAGCGTTTATTATTGATTATTCGTCCGGGATAGTTGGTATTTGTCCATTTGACAATCTATATAGCGTTTCACCTGCGTGGTGGACAACCAGTATCCCCTGGTCTTCTTTGTTTTCGTAGTCAGCTATATTTATATCATCAGGATTCATATACTTCAAGTTTACTTTTTCGCAGCGCTGCCTGCTTATGCCGGTGGCGAGCACTACGTTGATTCTCGGCTTTTCAACGCCGTTGATGTATGTGCCGATGCCTTTTACGTGCGTTGAGTGGGCGATAACCGCTCTTGGGATATCACTGAATTTATCCATCCGCTTGAGGAAATAATCACGCGTATGGTAGCCGATTTTATCGATAAATTTGCCGTGCGTATAAGAAATCTCTGTGATGTGCGGAGCATATATAATCAGCGTGCAGCCGTCTGTTGCTATCGGTTCGAGCTTATACATTACCTTGCCGGCCGTCCAGATGTCGTCATACATCTTCGGTGCAATTCCGAGAATGGTCTTGTATGGCTTATCTTTATAAGCGATATTGGTGACCTTAGACAGGTCAGCCGCTTTTTCCCATGCCTTTTTGCAATCGCCGATGAATATTCCTTTGAGCTTATTTTCCACGGTTACTATGGCAAATAATTTATGGGGCATTTTTATAAACGAAGCTGCCTTTTCAACAACCTGCCGAGTCGGGGTCCAGATATTTCCATTTATAACCGGATTTGTTATTACGGCACTTAGCCAGTGAAAGAAGTTTATAATTTCGTCCCCTGCGATTCCGGGAAAGATATACTTATGCCCGCCGGAAAAGCCCACAACTTCGTGAGGAAAAACAGGGCCTAAGATGAAAAACTCATCGTATTGGAAAATCAGCTTGTTAATAGCTACGTCAACCTCTTCGCGAAACAGGCTGCCACTTAATTGTTCAATTTCGCCAGCGGAGATTTTTCCGATGGAAGTAAAAGTTTGCGGCTTTTCCCACTCGTGGTTGAAGAATTTTACTGATGAGTATTTGCTTTTACGCTGCTTTGGCGTAATCGATAATCTGGTGCAGATTTGCTCCTCTGTTAGCGGCTGATGAGTCCCGAGCGCAACAAGGCAGTCGAGCGCCTTTACTTTTTGGCCTATGCAATCGTAAATGTTTTTGAATATGTCACCAATGGGACCGGAACGAGTATTATCGGGGATTATTAATAGAAGCCGTTTGCCGGTATAGTCATTTTGTGCAAAGAACTCACCTATTGCTTCACCAGCTTCCTTATTATCAATGAAACCATCTTTATTTTGTCGTTCAATTATCATTTATAGGACTTCATTTTTGCCAGGGTGGTTTTTCGGGCAGACAGGCCTCAAATTCTTTGATTAGCTTCTTCTCATATTCACCGGCATATTGGCCTTTTATGAATCTATCAAACGCCTCATCGTGGAATCTCTTCCAGGATTCAGTTTCGCTTCCCGGATTAACCGGATAGAACAGGGCATCGTTTGCTCTGGCGGCTTTCATATCCCCCGGTGCATCGCCAATCATCAGGACGTGATTCTTTTCATACCTGCCCTTTGTTGCATATTCGAGGTGCTGAGCTTTAGTGCCCATTTCCTGGCCAGCTATAACTTCTACGTATTTGGCGATGTCGTGTTCTTCCCACTCCCGTTTAAGGGCCTCACCCGGGGTGGCGGAGACGACAATGACATCAGAGAGAGGTCGAATTTTTTCCAGGCTCTCACGCACATAAGGAAAGGGCGGCATTTCTTTGATAATTTCCTTGATAGCCCAGTTGACCCGCTGACTCCATTGCAGCACAAGTTCCAGTTCGCGCTTTGCTGCCGGGTCTTTGGCGTTTTCTATTGCCTGCTTGAGTCCATCGTCGCTGAGGACGCTTTTGGGGTCATCGACCCAGGCAAAATAGTGCGGGTATTGCGGAACATTAAAGTTTCTGGCCTTGACCATCGGATGAGTCGGCAACAAATCTGCGATGATACGCTTGACAGTTTTGTGCCGATTGGCCCCACGTGTTTTGGAAAATAAATCCGCGAAATCCTTGCATTCGCGTGCCGCCTGAGCTACTGGCTGAAGACCAAAATGGCCAATCATCCAGGGACAGAAACATTCTCGTTGTTTTATTCCCATCGTATCGAAGGCGCAGCCGTCCGAATCAATGCCGACGAAGAATTTCTTTTTTGGTTTGAAATCTTTTAATGGTTTTGCCGGGTCTGCCATTTTGCTCTCCTAATCAATGAAACTAAAAATTTAAAACTAAAAGTGAAAAACCAAAGCTCAAAATTAAAAACTATTGTGTAATGTAGTTTAAGATTTACATTTTTAGATTTACATTTTGCATTTCTTCAGACTCCGCTAAAGGCCGAGAATCCGCCGTCAACGGGGACAACGATGCCGGTAACAAATTTCGCTGCATCGCTTAGCAGCCATGCAACTGTTCCGATTAGCTCCTCTGCTTCGCCGAATCTTCCCATCGGCGTATGGTCGATGATAGTCTTGCCGCGGACGGTTAGCTTGCCGGTCTTTTCATCGGTTAAGAGGAACCGATTTTGTTCGGTCAGGAAAAAGCCCGGTGCAATTGCGTTGACACGAATATCCTTGGAATAGTTCTGGCATAGATGCACAGCCAGCCACTGCGTAAAATTGCTCACGGCTGCTTTGGCGGCCGAGTAAGCAGGTATTTTCGTCAGCGGACGAAGTGCATTCATACTGGAGATATTCAGGATGACGCCTCTGCCGCGCTTAACCATATCCTTTGCTACCACCTGTGTTGTAAGAAACGTGCCGAGAAAATTGAGGTCGAATACGAACCGCACCGCATCAGCAGGCAAATCAAAAAACGATAAATTTTCTGATGTGGTCGCATCTTTTTTATTTCCGCCGGCGCCGTTGATTAAAATGTCGATTTCGCCAAGCTCGGCAATCGTTTTCTCTTTAGCTGTCTCTATACTCTTTTTTTCCAGCACATTGCATTTAACGGCAACGGCTTGGCCGCCCTGGGATTTGATTTCATCTGCAATTTTTGCCGCTGCCTCTTCGATAATGTCCCAGACGGCTACCTTTGCTCCGAGAGCAGCCAGTGCCTTTGCCATTGTCCCGCAAAGGACACCGCCAGCCCCGGTAATAACAATAGTTTTACCCTTGATATTAAATAGGTTTTTCATCTTTTTCCTTATTCAATTAAAAACATCTAACAAAATCATATTTATTAATACAAAATGAGATTCTTCGCTTCGCTCAGAATGACAAAGTTGGATTACAAATAGCTTGGAAGTTTTTTCTTCAGCAAATTTTTCTTGAACCGCATAAATACCGGCAGGCCGTCTTTGTCAATTGTGATTCGTGCCTGTCCCTGAATCAGAGGTCTGACATAATCCTTCATTGCTTTGGTGATGTGGTTGCCCCTGTCATTAATGAATTCTTTTGGCACTTTCTTTTCGCCGTTGGCCACGTCTCGCAATTCTGCCAGCCCTGTGGTGCATTTGTATTTTGGCCCTTTTTCGCGGACCAGAGTTACCATTTTGCCGTTCACACCTTGTAGAGCATATTTTACAGCCATCTGTCCGCACATATAGGCCTCCTTGACGTCGGTGAGCGATGCAAAGTGCATAGCGCTACGCTGATTTGTGCCGAGCTTGTTGAAGCGGGCTTTTATCTTCACTTCTTTTTCAATTACGGCCTTTAACATTTCAGCTACGCCGCCAAGCTGGAGATGGCCGAAGCTATCCTTAGCAAAGGCCCCTGAATCGGCGGTGATATACTGGCCTTTTTCGTCCTTGAGCCCTTCGCCAGCAACGATAAAGACCCTGCCTAATTTCTTAAGCACTTCGTTGACATCGTTGACAAATTTATCGAAGGAAAACGCTGCTTCGGGCATATATACAAGATGAGGTGCATCTTCATCGCAGCGATGCGCAAGGCCCGTTGCTGCTGCTATCCAGCCGGCATTTCTGCCCATAACCTCAAGAATCGTACAGGTGTCTGTGGTATAAAGTGCCTCAGTATCTCTGCCGGCCTCTGCTGCACAAGTTGCGACGTATTTTGCTACACTTGGATAGCCCGGGCAGTGGTCGGTAAAGGCCAAATCGTTATCGACCGTCTTTGGTATGCCCATGCAAACCAGCTCGTAGCCGGAATCGGCGGCGAGTTTATTGACCTTGTCTGCGGTATCCATCGAGTCATTGCCGCCTGCATAGAAAAAGTAATGAATGTTGTGGGCTTTGAAGACATCGAGGACTCTATCGAAATCTGCCCTTGCTTGTTCGAGTGATTTTAGTTTGTACCTGCAGGAGCCCATTGCCGCTGCGGGCGTTTGTTTTAATGCCTCGATAGTCTGAGGTTTTTCGGCCGTGACATCGAATAAATCTTCTTTAAGAACGCCTAATATTCCGTTGACTGCGGCAAAAACAGAGCCGATTTTGCCTGATTTGGTTGCCTGCTGGATTATGCCGCAGGCACTTGAATTGATTACTGCGGTCGGCCCGCCGGACTGGGCCACGATAGCATTTGGTTTAGAACCCATCACAATTTCTCCTTATTGCACGTATTTAACCCGACCTCTCGGGATTGACTAAATTTCTACATTTCGGCAGAATATACACAATGCCGGCTGCGATTTCAATGATTTTTCGAATTGAGTTCAAAACCCCTGCATTCAGGGCTATTTTGGGAGCAAAATATGGCAAATTATATGATAGCACGGATTGACGAGATTGATGCAATAAAGTGCCCCTGCGGTTTTACCAGGCGGGCCTTTGTCAGCCCGGATAACCCTGTGGCAACGATGCACGTAGTTGACATTACTGAAGACGCCCGTGTGCACTATCATAAAAAGCTCACTGAGATTTATTTTGTTCTTGAGGGTGATGGTTTTCTGGAACTGGACGACGAATGCATGCCGGTAAAGCCATTGACAGCGGTTCTTATCAAGCCCGTCTGTCGTCATCGGGCGGTTGGCAAAATGCGGATCATCAACGTATCCATTCCCGCCTTCGACCCAAAAGATGAGCGGTTCGACTGAACAGATATCGTTTCTTTACAAAATTGTCGATAATTATTATGATAATTGTAACCAGGCCGATGTAGCTCAACGGTAGAGCACGGCTTTCGTTGGCTTTCTCAATGTGCTCTTTAACAATACATGGCTTTAGGATAAGCCCAAAATCCGGTTAATCAGATTGCTAAACACAAAGATGAGCAAAAGCTAGGGATGGAAAGTTAAAATGTGTTTGATAGGTGTGAGAATAGGATTTTACGAATGGCATCAGTTAAAAAAACCATAAAATTGGTGTGGGCATTTCTCTGGCGATGGTTTTTACTGGGACTTCTTATTCGGGCAGCAATTGATGTTATGAGTATTTGCGTCGCTTATAATTTCAACGAAGAAGTGGCAAAGCCAGTATGCCTCGGATTGTCGATATTGAAGGATTTGGTGCCTATTATTTTAATACCTATTATCATAATCCATATTCGAACAAAACGACGGGCTGGAAAATTTAAGTTTTGAGGTCAGGATTTGATGAAGGTTCGGGTGGTATTTGGCAGAAATTGTAGATGTAATCAACAATGGTAAAGATTAGTCTAACTCATAACAAATACTGAATTTGTACATTAATTCGATAGGTTTGCCGATGTAGCTCAACGGTAGAGCACGGCTTTCGTAAAGCCGGGGTTGAGGGTTCAAGTCCCTCCATCGGCTGTTTTTAATCATTTTCCAAATTCTTTTTTTGGCTTCGGGTCAAGACCTAAGTCGGAATAAACCACAATCTTCTCCAGATGGTTTTACGCTGCTGAAATTGATGTATCTTGTGTCTAAGTATTGAGTTTCAATTTCTGCAGAATTACCAAGTGCTTGAGCAACCTTCTGAGCGGGTCCTACATTTGAACCGGCACCTTCGCCGACGAAGTCACCACCGCATTCGTCGATAAGTTCTTGACATATAGGATGAATTTGTCGTTGAAGCTCAAACCATATTTGATAAGCTGTAATGAACCTCCTTTCATATCGAGTTTCCGTGATGTGAAATCCAACTGCTTCAAGAATGGGTCTGCATGCTTCGTTAATCTGTTCGTGTGATATAGACATCTTTAACACCTCCTTTCACTTTTAACATTAGTCAAACCTTGGTATATCACGACCGAAAAGTATCCGTGAAATTTCTTGTGCCCGAGGCTTTACATATTTTTCCCTCTCAGTCCATCGGTATGGTGATATCCAACGCCCCAATCTCTTGCAAGTACTAACAGTTAGATGTAGGCCATCGGTATCGAGTACTTGCTGCTTTATTTCCTTTGCCAAAGTGACTGCACATTTATTTTCTATTAATTCATCAATGTATCCTCGAAGTATTTCTCTATCCTTCTCGGACAATTTTTTAATCGGGACTAAATCATCAAATTTTGCTGAACGAATATCTCTTTCTTGAACAACTTTAGACTCTGGCGGTTGAATATTAGGAATAAGAGACCTCAAACAATCAGAGATAGTTAGACCCAGTTTATCTGCAATCCATTTGAGTCTTCGATAGTCACCATTCGAAAGTTTTAATAGAACATCATTCATATTCTTGCCCTTTCTTCAGTCGAACAGTAATAATTACTGTTTTGGGTTATTATATACTGGTATTCGCTACCATTATATGCTGACTTGGCATATTTTATCAAACAATTTCCCCTAAATTTCATAAAATTTATTTGAATTTCGTTAACATTATGTTAGAAAAGAACTTAGGCTTACTATGAATCTACATAAAAAACATAAATCGCTTCGGGAAATCCTCAAAGGACTGGGTAAAGTAATTGTCGCATATTCCGGCGGGGTGGATAGTTCGTTTCTTTTGAAAGCATCTGTCGATGCACTCGGGGCTCTAAATGTCCTTGCCTGTATAAATGTCGGGCCTGCTGAGCCGAGCGGCCAATTACAAAGAGCTGCAGAATTTGCACAAAGTATCGGTGTCAAACTAAAGACCATCGATACCGACGAACTTGGTGACCCAAATTTTATCGCCAATAAGGCCGACCGGTGTTTTCATTGCAAATCGCGTATATGCAGAATCCTTGTGGACATTGCTAAAGAGCAGGGCTTCGATAACGTTGTCTTCGGCACCAATTACGATGACCTCGACGACTTTCGACCAGGTAATCGTGCATTGAAAATATTTGGTATCCGCTGCCCATTAGCCGAAGCCAGGCTGACAAAAAATGACATCCGCCAATTGAGCAGAGAAATGAACCTGCCCACAGCGGATTTGCCCTCATCACCTTGTCTTGCTTCGAGGATTGCATACGGACTGGAGGTTACCAAGCAGCGATTAAGACAGGTCGATGAAGCGGAGCAGTTTCTGCGGACACTGGGCTTTATTGAATTTCGCGTTCGCCATCACGATACTATCGCTCGAATCGAGGTCAACCCACAGGACATCGGGAAAGTTACGACGGAGCCGACCCGCTCGAAAATAGCGAAAAAGTTAAAGTCGCTTGGCTTTAAGTTTGTAGCCATTGACCTGCAGGGCTTCCGCACCGGATCGATGAATGAGATGTTATCAGAAGAAGAAAAGGGTTTATCCGCCAGACGCACGGCGGATTAAACTGCCGGATTTTGATGGACTTGGCCATCCCTAACGGGACAGTACGGCTCTATTATATTCACGTAAAGCCGCAGCCGGTGATATGAATATAACCTTCTGTACCTTCCAGTCCCAGACAGCGAGTAGCCGTTTCTCCTTTTTATGCCGTTCGATTACCTCCTTTACGGCCTCTCTTATAGCCAATAGAGCTTTATCATGCAAAGATAAACGTTTCTTCATATACTACCAATACTCTTAATAATGTTATTGTACAAATTCTTATCAATGACTGTAATTTTATCATTTTTCTTTTCCGCTATCAATATCGGAATTGTACCTGCATTATTGAATAGCATCCATGAATCTATGAAAGGTTGATATAAATTGAAGAAATTGCGAACAGACCTGTCGAAACGGCGAAGCACATCCTGGACAGGAACATCGTGACCACCTCCTGCAACTCTGATTTTTATACGAGATATCGCCAAGTCGGCGTCAGGAATCCATAAAAAGAAAAGGTGGATTTTATACCCCTTTGCCTTAAGGGATTTGAACAGATTGACGTACAATTTTCCTGAAAGCGTTGTTTCAAAGGCAAAGTCAACTCCTTTATTTGCGAACCGATGAATTTGCTCAAGTACAAGTTTGCCTGCCTTTATTGCGGCTGCGCCGGGTGAAAAAGGCGAAAGTCCCTGCGCAATCAGGTCGGCGTTGACAAAATTAGGACACCTTACGTAATCCGGCAGAAACTTTAATGCAAATATTGTTTTGCCTGACCCGTTGGGCCCGGCGATTATATACACATTTCTATTCTTCATATAAAATAGTATATCTCTCCGACCTTTTTACTAAAAGAGAAAACAAAAATTCCTCAGCTTTAAATTCGTAACTGTTGACCTGCAAGGTTACCGCATCGGTTCGCTAAACGAGTCGCTCTCCGGGGAAGAAAAACAAAAGAACCTTTAAGCAGATTCTAATTTGCCTTCTGCGGCCTGCTTTGCCAGGGCGGCGGCGCCGATAATGCCGGCATCTTCGCCCAGTGTGGCGAAACAGATATCAACGGTTTCCTGTCTCAAATTCCAGATATGCTCATTGAAATAATCTTTTATCCTGTTTAATAGTATGTCACCTGCGGCAATCATACCGCCTGCGAAGACGATGCGTTTCGGCTCGGTGACGTGCAGCATATTGATACAGACAAGTGCAAGGGCTTTTGCGGTTTCATCGGTTATTTCCTTTGCCAATTTGTCGCCGGCTTTCAAATGGTCATAGACATCCTTGCAGGTGATTTCGCCTTTTTCGTCGAGGACTTTTTTCAAAGTTGACGGTTGGCCCTTTTCAACGGCCTCGGTGGCTCTTTTTGCGGTATTCGTTGCTGAGGCGTATGCCTCGACGCAGCCCCTTTGGCCGCAATTGCATAATCGCCCATCAGGATAGATTATTATATGGCCAAGTTCAGCGGCGTTATCGCCGGCCCCTGATAAAAGTTTTCCTTTATTTATAATCCCGCCGCCGATTCCTGTGCCCAGAGTGAAAAAGACCATATCATTGACATCTTTTCCGGCACCGGCGACGAATTCACCGAAGCAGGCAACATTTGCGTCATTCTCGAAAACGATTGTTTTTCCGCCTAATCTGTCACTGAGCATCCGGCAGATAGGGACATTTCTAAAAGTTGGGAAATTCGTTGCCGCCTCGATGATTCCTTCGCTGTATCTGGCAGGGCCGGGACAGCCGAGACCGACGGCAGACACATCATCCATTGTAAAGCTGGCTTTGGCTACACACTGCTCGGCCGTTCTGGCCAAATTCTCTATAACTATCCTGGCCTTTTTTTCTGCCTCTGTAGGGGCTGAGATTTTAGATAAAGGTTTTAACTTTGAATCGAAACAGCCGACCTTTATAAACGTTCCGCCTAAATCAATACCAACAAAAATCTCACTCATACTATTCTCTGATATTTAAGATTCAATCCGGATAGCCGTTTGGGTGTTTGTTATGCCATTTCCAGGCGGTAGCGACTATTTTTTCAAGCTCGGGAAATTCAGTTTTCCAGCCAAGCTCATTCGTTGCCTTTGTAGCATCCGACGTCAAAATCGGCGGGTCGCCCGGCCGACGTTCTGATTCTACGACCTTAAAGTCTTTGCCCGAGACCTTTTTGGCCGTGTCGATTACCTCTCTGACTGAATAGCCCTTTCCGTTACCTAAGTTGTAGATAAGCTCGCTACATTGGTTCAGTTTATCCAGAGCCAGCAGGTGTGCTCTGCACAAATCTTCTATATGGATGTAATCGCGAATACAGGTGCCGTCCGGTGTTGGATAGTCGGTGCCGTAGATATTGACTTGCAGTAATTTTCCCATTGCTGCCTTGATAACCCGTGGAATCAGGTGCGATTCGGGGCGATGGTCCTCACCGAGTGTGCAGTTGCTACCAGCGCCGGCGGCATTGAAATATCGCAATGTTGCATAGCGTAGTTTTCCTGCCTGACTCTGGTAACGGCACATATTTTCAACCGCCAGTTTGGTTTGGCCGTAAGGATTGATTGGCTCTTTCGGTGAATCTTCTGTAATTGGCACTTTTTTGGGGATGCCGTAAACGGCGGCGCTGCTGCTGAAGATAAATTTCTCTACGCCGGCTGCCTCCATTGCACTCAATAGGCTCTGCGTGCAGGATACATTGTTGCGATAGTATTTAAGCGGCACCTGAACCGACTCGCCGACTTCAATAAGAGCGGCAAAGTGCATTACCGCTTCGATTTTGTATTTTTTAAGTGAACCGACGAGTAATTTGTAATCAGCTAAATCACCTTCGATAAACTCAGCTGTTTTAACCGCAGCTCTATGGCCTTTGCTGAGATTATCAAAGACAATCGGCTCATGCTCTTCGGCAGTCAGCATAGCCGTCATATTACTGCCGATATATCCTGCACCGCCGCAAATAAGTACTTTCATAGTCTTGTTACTTGATGCTTGATTCTCGATACTTAATATCGAGCGATGAGCGACTAACATCGAGCATCGAGGAAATTCGATTTAATATTTCTGTTGCCAGTTGTTTGTCCTGCTCCAAATCGACCCATACTACATCTGTTTTTTGTTGCTTGTTGAGTCTTAGCTTTTGCATTGATGGACTGCTTTGTGAAAACATCTCGTATACACGTGTGCTGCTGGTGATTTGACGCTCGGGCAGATTCAATCTCTGTGTTTTCACGTTACAGTCAATATATAGTTTTTCACCGTCCTGGCTTATATTCAATTCTGCAATTCTGCGAATACTGTGCAGGTTCGCCTCGGCAGAATTGAAGGGGCCGATGTTGTCGCTTCGCCAGAATTCGAAAAATTGAGCGCCCGGCAATGGCCTGGTTCTTATAAAGCCGGTCTCGGCATCGGATTTTTCGATGGTAAAGTGCATCTTAGCAAGGACATCTTCGGCTATCTGCATAGCGTGGAGCTTTTCAATGTTGTCCATACGGATTTGCTTGACTGTTTCATACTGCTGTTGTTTGGCACATCCTGACAACAAAAGCGCACAAGCCATAAGAACGTAAAGACACAACTTGGTTTTGAACTTTTTGCCATTCATTTTACATTCTCCCGAATCTTGCCTGTCGCATGCCTCTGCGTCTCTCGCCGCAAGGCGGGGCAGCGGGGCAGACAGGTTTTGGCTGATTATATATGAAATGTGCTTTTAGCTCAACCCCGTTAGAGATTTTTTTATCAGGCCGTCCGGTGTGCTAAGATATGTCTCAAATGGGGTCAAGAAGGAATTGCTTTTTAATATGTAGAAAGAGGTTTTATTGCCACTACCAATTGTTGGCAAAGATAGCGAAATCAACAAAGTCGATGAATCCATTTCTGTTGAGGTCTTCAGGTAATAAGACCTGTTGATTAAGCCATTTTTCCGAATACAGCTTCAAGTCATTGTAATCTACAAAGTCGTCATTATCTAAATCAGCGATATTACCTGCATCTGACAATGACATGCTGGCCTGTGGTGTTCCGCCGTAAGCGCCCATATTTATGCGCTTACCGTGTGGCCAGAGTTCCGCAGTCCAATCCGAATTGGGGTCGCCGGCATCGATACAGGGACTGGTTACCGTGTCCTGAACCCAGCTTTGGCTGCTTAGCTCCCACCTTCCTGCCTGGGATTTCAAATGGTAGTCGCCATTGTACCGGTCTGCAAAGAGTGGGTCTGTATTGAGGTTACCTGTGCCGGGAAAACCACCCTGAACATCGCTGTAAGTTATATTTGCACTACCATGAATTTGGTCAATTCCTGTATTTGCCCAGATGATGCTGTTGCTTACAATAGCAGGTCCGTAAATTCCGCTGCCATAACAACTACCTTCGAAACCTGAGCCACAGATATTTATTCCTCCTGGACCGCCTTGGCAGTCGTTGCCATAAATAAGGCAGTTTTTAATGCTGCCCGATAACGACTCAGTATATATCCCTCCTCCCAGCCCATCTCCTCCATTAGCGGGTGTGGATTCTACACAGTCGCCGTCATCTCCTTTTCCACCTTTAGCCAAATTATTGTAAATTGTACAATTTTTA
>Ga0299912_10001250_pt1 | contig 20581 bp, 21 predicted proteins | sample RVTome_2_FD_207667 | JGI IMG/M metagenome (GOLD analysis project Ga0299912, IMG submission 207667) | Soil microbial communities from uranium-contaminated site in the Upper Colorado River Basin, Wyoming, United States - RVT95D214 (version 2) ... | reverse complement strand
AGATAAATGAAGGTCATGCTCTGCTTGGTCAAAAATACGAAGAGCCCCAAGCATTGCAGACTATATGCTACAGCAAGGATGAACCTTAACCGCCTCACGGAGACCCTATCGGCCAGGACACCTCCCAAAAGCCTACCAGGGGTGCTCATGAGGACCATCCACCCTAAAGCAGCAGCAGCAACTACCGGGTCTACCCCCATATCTGTGAGAAAGGGAATCTGGTGCATGGACACGGCGGGCATGACCATGCCGTGTAGAGAGTTGGCAAACACCATTATCCAAAAGGCCGGCGTCCTCAGCGCTTGTCGGAGGGTGAATTCCACCTCCTCCATCCTTTCGGCGTACCTGACCCCGGCCCTTATCACTGCCTCGGCGTCGCCAGCATCTGCGGAATCCAGCGCCTCGCCATCGGGCAGAAGCCCGTAATACTCGGGGCGATGGGGCTTTACAAAAACCCGGGCTAGAGGAAGCCCAATGGCCCACATAGCTAAGCCAGCCACGACTAGGGTTATGCGCCAACCGTAGAGACCCATAAACCAAGTCAAAAGAGGCACGATGGTGATGCCGCTAAAGCCTATCATTCCCCTCATAACGCTGATGGCAAGGCCCCTTTTTCTGATAAACCAATTAGCCATGGCGGCATCTAAGGGGAGGATTATGCCCAAATTGAAGCCAAAGGAGGAGATACCCCAAGCTACATAGTAGCTCCAGGTGGAGTTTATGAAGTACATCAGCATGAGGCCCAAGCCGCCGAAGAAGATCCCGACCAGGGATACTATGCGTGGCCCGTACTTATCGGTTGTCCAGCCCGCCAATGGCCCTTCAATGCCCCCTTCCAATCTGCCTAAAGAGCCACCGCCGGACATCACCGCCCGACTCAGGCCCAGATCGGCGGCTATGGGCTTGAGGTAGGCAGCAAAGCCATAGACACTAACACCGCTCCACCAAAGGGAGATAATGCCACTGGCGATAACCGTCCACCAGCCGGGGAAAACCTTGAGCTTCCTTTTCGCTAACATCTTCGCAATCACCCTGATTTCCCTCGCCAAGACACACAATATTCAGTTGATAGCTTTGAATACTGGGGCTATCCTAAACTCCCGCTGGCTGGCTGTCAATGCTCAGGCAAGGCCAAGAATCGGCTTCCACCGCCAGCATCCTTTAGAATTGATCTAACTTATTGTAAACATCGCGACCGCTTGACTGCGCGATAAATAAAGTATACGCTCCTAATACGCAAGTTAGCAGGAGAATTGCAGGAGAAACCCATGGCCAACCTGACATTCTACGGTGGCATCAACGAGATCGGCGGGAACAAAATCCTCCTCGAGGATACTCCTGGTAGACTCCTGCTAGACTTCGGCTTTCCGTACAAAAGGCACAAGCTATTCTACGAAGAATACCTCAAGCCCCGTAGCGGCGCTGGACTCCTCGACCCCCTGGCTATGGGCTTGCTCCCACCTCTGGAGGGATTATATCGCAGCGATTTAGAGCCAACAGGCATCTGGCCACGGTTCCAAGGTAGCCCACTTTACCGCAAGCTCGACCAGGTAGATGGCGTTCTGTTATCCCACGCCCATCTCGACCACTCGGGATACATCTCCTTCCTGAGGGAAGACATCCCCATTTACGCCACCGCGGCTACCGCATTCATAGCCAAGGCAATGCAGGACTCTGGCAAATCAGACCTCGACCAGCAGGTGTGCTACTTCAACCCGACCCTGTGGGACTATCCACAAGGTTGGAAACAGGCAGCTTGCATTTCAAGTAGCACATCAAAACAACAACGGCAATTCTGCATTGCGGACACAAGTCCGGAGGCTCTGAGCCCAGAGGCTATGCGATTCTGGCAGTGGGGATTTTGGGAGAAAACCGCCAGGCAGAAGGAGCTTCTCTCGTGTCCTCTAACTGCCCATGCTAATTGTATCTTGAATCTGCGTTGCTTCCCCGTGGACCACTCCATCCCGGGAGCCTGCGCTTGGGGCATCGAGACCAGCTCCGGCTGGATCATCTACAGCGGCGATCTGCGTCTCCATGGCAAGCGAGGCCAGTCTACGGAGAGATTTGTTGAGGAAGCCGCCCGTTTGCGCCCCAGAGCACTTATTATGGAAGGCACGAACGTGCAACGGGCGGCCAATGTCTCGGAGCAAGAAGTATACGAGAATGGATTGAAGGCCATCGCCAGCTCCAGGGGTCTGGTCATAGCGGATTTCTCTCCCCGAGACGTGGATCGCCTGCTCACCTTCTTGGAGATAGCGAAGGCGACTGGCAGAAGGCTCGCCATACTGCCTAAAGACGCCTACCTATTGAAAACTATGCACCTACTGGAACCGGAAGTACCCGACCCTGCTCACGATGATAACCTGGCTATATATGAAGACACCACCGCAAGCAAAAGTCCTGCTCTATGGCTGCGCAACATCTGCCGCGAGTGTGACGCTAAGGTTGTTTTGGCGGAGGATGTGAGGGCGGCTCAGGATGAATTCATCCTCTGCTTCAGTTTCTTCGATCTCAACGAGCTACCCAGCATCAAACCAGTACCGGGCAGCCTCTACGTTTACAGCTCTAGCGAGCCTCACGACGAGGAGCAGGAGATCGATTTTCGTCGCCTCCACCACTGGCTTGAACACTTCGAGTTGAGGGGCTTTGGCTTGCCCGTTGAACAAGGCAATGAATGGCCAATCCCCGATGAAGAGAAGGGACTACATGCCTCCGGGCACGCATGTGGTCCCGACTTGCTGAGAATAGTGAACGAAATTAAGCCGGAAAGGCTTATTCCTATCCACAGCCTGCAACCTGATTTCTACCTCGAGCACCTGAGAGACAGCACAGTCGAAGTGATCCTACCTGCCTTAGGACAAAGCATTGAAATATGCTAGTGCTCAAGGGAAAATGTCATCTTTTTGCAACTAATACACCCCCAATTTTATGACTTTTTAACCCAAATATCCCTATCATCTCGGATTAGAGGATTGCAATGACCCCACATATGCTGGGACACGGTGACCAGGGTTCCAAAGGATTTGATTCTAATTATAGGAGGTAAACAAATGGCATCGGGCAGAACTCTGCGCACGGTAGTGGTAGGAATCACAGTCATATTGAGTCTATTGCTTGTCGTGGGTTCTGGTTGCACCGCAGCCACCAAGGATTTCACTATTACTTCTTCTGTCGATGTCGACCATTCACACAAAGTTACTATCTCCGGAGCCGACATCGAGAGCCCACCAGCGGGGAAAACAATCACTACAACACAGGATGGCGCGGTTCCTCACACCCACACTATCACCTTCACTAAACAGGATTATGAAACGATCAAGAAAGGGGAAGTGGTAAATGTGACATCGAGCGCCTTCCCCGCCAATAATCACACTCATAAGTTCGCCATGAAGAAGCCATAGGTTTCATTGACGTCTGGCCTTTGGTGCTTCTCCTCATTTCTAGAGCGCGCAGTCATCCGAGCTGCCGCCCCGATTACATCGGGGCGAGGCCGGCGGTTGCCTACTACATGCGCTAGGGCATCAAGCAAGGAGAGTCTCGTTAGATTAGAGGAAAGCCTAAATCGCTGAATGTGAGGATATTCCCATGCAACAACCTTGGACCAAAACCGCAGAGCAAGTGCTTTTGACCGAGGCAAGCAACCCTCAGACCGGTCTTTCCCAAGCCGAGGCGAAAAGGAGACTACAGCAATTCGGACCAAACCAGCTAGTCAAGGAAAGGACTACTAGCTTTTGGGCGGTCTTCAAAGAGGAAATCGCCGAGCCGATGATCCTACTGCTCCTGGTTGTCGGCATAGTCTATAGTGTGTGGGGTGATGTGAGTGATGCCATTACCATCTTTGCCATCATAATTGCCCTCGTCTTCGTGGAGATCTTCACCGAATATAGAGCCAAGAGGGCGATTGCCGCCCTCAAGAGACTCTCTCCCCTGACCAACCCCGTGATGCGGGAGGGGATGTACATGAGGATACCGTCTTCTGAGGTAACAAGAGGGGACATCGTCTTGCTGGAAGCCGGTGAAAAGGTGCCCGCTGACGCCAGGATCATAGAATCTTTCGGCCTGCAAGTGGACGAATCGTCTCTCACTGGGGAATCAAGCCCTGTCGCCAAGGGAACCGAGGCCCTCCCCGATGACATACCTATGGCTGAAAGAGCCAATATGGTTTTTGCCGGAACTACGGCAACCAAGGGCCGGGGCAGGGTCGTGGTCACAGCAACGGGGATGGATACCGAAATGGGTAAGATAACGGGCCTGGTGCTTGAGGCCAAAGAGCCCAAGACTCCCTTACAGCTAGCTATGAAACAGCTTGCTGGCCTGCTCGTTTGGATCGCGGTCTTCTTCAGCGTCCTAATCCCAGCGGTGGGGATCATCCAGGGGAAACCTTACCAGGAGATGATACTGACGGGGCTCTCCATGTCCTTCGCCACCATCCCCGAGGAATTACCCATAATAATCACCATGGTGCTGGGAGTCGGTGCCTTTGCCCTCTCCCGAAAGAACGTGCTGATTAGACGGCTGCGGACAGCCGAGACGCTGGGCGGGGTAACAGTCATCGTAACCGACAAAACGGGAACCATCACCGAAAACAAGATGAGCCTGGCCGAAATTGCTGCCGGGACCACCTCAAGCGTCCCTTCAGAGGACAGAATGTCCCGCGCAGAATCATCCTTGCTGAAGATCGGCGCTATTACCTCTTGCCTCAAGAAGGCTACCGAGGGCTGCTACTTAGGCGATCCCCTGGAAATCGCCCTCCTGGAAGGGGCAAGAGCGGCCGGTATCTCCCCCGAGGAGTTGCAGGAACAATATAACCTAAAACGCGAATTCACCTTTGACAACGAAAGAAAAATGATGTCGGCCATCTTTCAGCGAGACTCCGAATCCTTCGTCTATGCTAAGGGTGCACCGGAGATTATCCTAGCCAGGAGTTCAAGCATAGCTCAAGGTTCTGGGGAGCGGAACAAGACTGAAGTTGATGAGGAGGAAATCTTGGCCCGCGCCGGAGGCATGGCAGCAAAGGCCATGAGGGTCATCGCCTTTGCCTACAAGAAGATCGATGACGGAGCGGAATTAACTCAAGAAGAGGCAGAGTCAGACCTGGTTTTTCTAGGATTGGCGGGGCTGGTGGACCCACCCCGAGCTGGCGTAGCGGAAGCGCTAAGAGCAACAAAAGAGGCGGGAATAAGAACAATGGTGGTCTCCGGGGATCACCCTCTCACCGTGCAAAGGGTTGCCTCCGAGGTAGGTATTGACAGCAACGGCAAGGTAATTACTGGAGTGGAGCTGGATCGCATTGCTGAGAAAGACCTGCCGGAGCGGGTTAAGGAGGTCTCCCTGTTTGCACGAACGAGTCCGGAACAGAAGCTACGAATAGTGAACGTCCTCCAGGGAGCAGGCGAGGTGGTGGCGGTTACCGGCGATGGCACTAACGATGCGCCCGCACTTAAAAGCGCAGACATCGGCATCGCCATGGGAGAGACGGGTACCGAGGTCGCCCGCGAGGCCGCCGCCATGGTGCTAACCGATGACAGCTTCATCTCTATCGTTGCCGGAGTGCGCGAGGGAAGAAAGATCTTTGATAATCTGAAGAAGGGCGTCTCCTATTACCTTAGTGTAAAGGTCGCCCTCGTCCTAAGTTTCCTCATTCCCCTCATTCTGGGCATCCCCTTCCCCTTCGCTCCCATCCAGATTGTGCTTCTGGAGCTATTCATGGACCTGGCGGCTTCAGCAACTTTTGTGGCCGAGCCCATGGAGCCGGATACGATGCAGAGGCCACCCCGCCCCCGGAGCGAGAAGTTCATCGATCGCAGCATGTTGACAAACATATTCCTCGGCAGCTTAAGCCTGGCAGCAGCGGTTCTAATCAACTACACCTTGGCCTGGTACGCGGGGTGGGGGCTTGTGATAGCACAAAGCGTTGCTTTTGGTACCTGGCTAGTGGGGCATATCTTTCTTGCTTTGACGATGCGCTCGCAAAGACAATCCCTATGGGAAATTGGGCTCTTGTCCAACAGAATAATGCTCCTCTGGGCGGCGGCGGCTTTGGCATTCTTAGTCTTAGTTACCAGCATTCCTAGTGCGCAGGGACCGCTAAGGGTCACTTCCTTAAATCCTTTGAACTGGTTTCTGATAATCGCGGTTCCATTTGTAACCATATTCTGGTTAGAACTCAAGAAATTTGTTACTCACCATTAACATTATCCATCGGGCACAAAAAATGCTGGCGGCTGATTAGCTCTTTTGGGACTACCAGCCGCCAGCTTTATTACTTTGCTCAGACATTTTACTTACTCCGGTTTCACCTCCTTTGCGTTTCTCTAGGTTAAGCCCTGGTTCCCCGCCTCAGCAAAGGTCTGCGCCCCCTCGGCTCTGTGGGCTAGGCGCTTACCGATTGCGTGCACCCCACCTATGGCAGCCACCAGCGCCACCGGGATGCCTACGTAGATCCCCACCACCATCAAGATCGCCAGCGTGATCTCCATCGATTTCACCTCCTTTCATCCTCTCTTATTTCATCCTTCCTTCCAATACTAGGGTAACACCACCATGCAGTGATGCCATCGTCCACGACACCTATTTCTTGCTAATGAAAAGGCGTAAAGATTTCCGCCTCCGCACCGCATATTCATCTAACTCGAAACTGGCGATAGCGCATATTCCTTTCGCGATATTAGGCACTTTTGCCTAACCCGCTTGGTCATTTCTGACCTCTGGATAAACGTTGACAGCCTACCTGCACGGGCGTATCATCGGTGGCAATGGGAACACAACGAGGCACAAGAAGGCCCGCCTATATAGACAGGGATCTAACCACCGGGAGCATCCCCAGAAACCTCTGGTTCTTAGGCTGGCCGCAGATGGTGCAGGGTGCCCTCACCGTCGTCGATCAATTCGTGGACTTCATTTGGGCAGGACGCATCGGCGCCCGTACCATGGCGGCCGTGGGCATCGCCCAAAGCTATGCGATGCTGGCCATGACGGGCCGTATGGGTTTTGATACAGCAGCGCGTGCCATAGTCGCACGGGCGGTGGGAGCGCGCGACTACCCTTTGGCCAACCACGCTACCATGCAGGCATTCACCCTTAGCGGCGCTTACTCCCTCAGCATGGCACTTATCGGCCTGCTGCTCACCGAGACCCTATTGCGCCTGGTAGGGGCATCGGAAGCCGTTGTGGCAGCGGGGGCCACTTATATGCGTGTCCAGTTGATAGGGATGGCTGCCGGTGCCTTTCACGCCATGAGTTCAGCCGCCCTCCAGGCTTCAGGAGACCCGATGACACCCATGAAGTCGACTATGGTGTCGCGTCTGGTGCATATATGTCTCAGCCCCTGTCTGGTCTTCGGTTTGCTTTGGTTTCCTCGCCTGGGCATTGCTGGAGCCGCTTTGGCTAATATCATTGCCCTCTGTCTGGGAGCAGCCGTCAACTTCTACTTCCTTTTCACCGGCGGCTCCCGACTTCACCTCACCTTCCGGGGTTACCGGCTGGATTTCAGCCTTATTTGGCGTCTCGTGAAGCTGGGGGCTCCGGCCGGCGTTGGCAGCATACAGCGGTCTGTTAACCAAATCGCGTTCGTGGCTATTGTGGCTTCCTTCGGCGACTATGCCTTAGCTGCCTTCTACCTGACTCGAAGGGCTGAGAATATAACCAATATGAGCGGTGGAGGATTTGGACAGGCGGGAGGCACCCTCGCCGGTCAGAATCTGGGCGCCGGCAAGCCTGAACGTGCTAGGAGTAGTATTGCCTGGGCCGTTAGCATCGTGGCCGTGATCCAGGGTCTGTTTGGAATCTTTATCGTCATTTTCCCCCAAGGTTTCATATCCATTTTCAGCCACGATCCCGGGCTAGTAGGCCTTGCCACTACCTGGGTGCGCATTGCTGCCCTGCAGTTTCTGTTCCTGGGGCCAGCCATAGTCTTCTCGACAGCCATCAGCACTGCCGGCGATACCATGGCACCCATGATGATCCAGGTCATCACCGGATGGGTATTGGAGATCCCTCTGGCTATAGCACTCTCCCGAATAGGCAGTCTAGGGCAATTCGGCGTCCCGTGGGCCATGGTCATCGCCCTGGGTTTGCGCATCCTAATATATATTCCCTACTTTCGGAGAGGGTCCTGGATGCGCAAGAGGGTGATTGAACAAGCTCAACCTAAGGAGGCTGAGGCCACAGCGCCGTAGACTGATGTTAGCACTAGATTTGCAGGGCGAAGGAGATACAATCTGCGAGTAGCTGAAGACGCAGACTGTGACCGTTCAGTTGTCCAGAAGCCAATCCGCCGAATCGATAAGTATATGGGGCACTGTTGAGACCGCGATTTAGCGGCCTGTGGCGAAACGCTGACTTTTTGAAGCTCTGGGCTGGCCGGACCATCTCAAAGTTTGGCTCGCTCCTAGGGGCGCTCCAGTTCACGGCGATTCTTGTTCTGAATGCGACGCCGTTCCAACTAGCTTTGCTTACAGCTGCAGGCGTGGCTCCGGGGTTGCTGGTGGGGCTCGTCGCCGGGGCATGGGTAAGACCGTTTGCGCCGTCGCCCTATCCTGATAAGCGCCGACATAGGCCGGGCGGCGCTATTGGGTTCTATCCCTTTGGCTTTCTTCTTTGACCTCCTGCACATGGAGCAATTATACCTCGTAGCGTTCCTGAGCGGTACTTTGACCATCTTCTTCGACGTAGCCTACCTGTCCTATTTACCATCGCTGGTACATCGTCATAACCTGATTGAGGCCAACAGCAAGCTTTCTGCAACCGCCTCGGCGGCAGAGGTCTGCGCGTTTAGCCTCGGCGGCTGGCTTGTGCAGCTTTCCTCTGCCATCACCGCTACTTTTATCGATGCGCTCTCTTTCCTATTCTCCGCACTCTTCGTAGGGTGGATCCGCACACCAGAACCTACACCCGTCCCGAGAGCTGAAGATCAAAGAATGCGGCAAGACATAGCAGAGGGTCTCAGAGTAGTGTGGCGTAACCTGCTCCTACGTGCGATCGCTGGAGCCACTTTTGCGTTGGAACTGGGACAGGGAATTATCGGGGCGCTCATCCTCCTCTATGGAATCCGCGAGCTCGGTTTCAAGCCGGGGGTGCTGAGCACGATCTTCGCTGTTGGCGGTATCAGTTCCATTTTGGGAGCACTGATCGCCGAGAGAATCACACGCCGTCTTGGCGTCGGCAGGGCGGCGGTCTATGGCTTCTTGCTCTATGGTCTCGCGGCGCTTTTCATCCCGCTGGCTAGAGGGCCGTTGATCCTAGCTGCCATACCATTGTTGGCACAGCAACTTCTGGGGGACGGCGCCTACACCGTTTATGACATAAACCAGAATAGCCTCCGACAGGCGATCACCCCCGACTGGCTGCTCGGCCGTGTTAACGCCAGCATACGGATTCTCGGCTTAGGGACCATGTTGGTGGGTTCGCTTCTAGGTGGCTTGCTCGCCGAGACCATTGGCCTGCGGCTGTCTTTGGTAGTGGCCGCGCTCATCATATTGATGGGCGCTTTGTGGCTGGTGCTATCGCCCGTTCGGCAGGTGCGCAAGTTCCCAGAACACACCGATGTATTGCCGTAACTTCGTGCGCGACAGAAGACAACCCTTATGTCTTCTTGCCCGGGGCTGGCGGTATCCTGTCCTCACACGGCACTTTAGTCTGGCACAACCCGCAGCCAGCGTAGTCGCCGATATAGCCCTCGCCATGAGCGCCCTCAATCCAGGGCTTCTGCAGATCAAACATGATGGCACGGCACTTTACCTTGTCATGCCCGTCCTCGGTGATGGCACCCCCTGGGCAACGCTCTATACAGCGGCGACATGATCGGTCAACATAGAATAGGCAATTAGACAGGTGATTGGCGTAAAGCCGAGGGGAAGCGGGCAACTTGACATCGGTTACCACACTCCCACAGCGCATGGCAATGCCTTTGGGGGTGATGAAGCCGTCGCTCAGGCTGAACGTTCCCAGACCGGCGGCATAGGCGATGTGGCGTTGCGACCAGGTGGAAGCAAAACCATTGGGGCGGCGAAGTATCCTGAAGGATAGCATCGATTCCGGAGCTACGGCGTGATGACCTAGCTCCTCTAGAAGGGAAACCACGTAGCGCGCCAGCTCGAAATTGAAGTCCTGTCCATGCCAGCGGGTGTGATTCCAGCGAAGCGAGGGGCCCTCTGTCTCCCTCCGATTGCTGAGCCTGGTCTCCTGCGTGATAGGCAGTACCCAAGAGATAACGCTTACTGTGGGTGACTGTGGCGGGGCTACCCCCGAAGTCTCCTCCAGGTGTTTGGCCAATGCCTCCCGAGGTGTGAGGTGGAAATCGCCAATTATCGTCTTGTATTCTAAAAAAATGGGGTCGTCCCCATCGGCAAAGCCAACCAGGGGCTCCTCGAAAATGGGAGCACCACCGAAGGCCTGGAGGCGATTGCGGGGACTATGGTGCACATAGACCTTGATGCGCTCCTCAAGGAACCTGGCTGAGTCGGCCTGAAAACGCTCTTTGGTTGACTTCTCCATCTTTAGATACCCCTTTTCTCCATCTATCTTACACTAATCGGCTCCTTATGCGCCAGTCTTGGCAGTAGGGATTGACCACGAAACCAATAAAGGGTACGATATTTAGGTAGAAATTCTTGCCTTTGAGGATGCCATAAATGGGTAAAATAATGCTGAAAGGGACTAAGGTTGTCCTTCGGGAGAAGCGACTGGAGGACGCCACCAATGACTATGCCTGGAGATGCGATGAGGAGCTCGCCCGCCTCGATGCCGCATGGCCCATGACCATCTCCTTCGCCGATTACCTCATTAGCTACAAAGAAGAGCTACGCTATCAGGACTCACGACAGCGCCGGTTTGCCATCGAGAGCGTGGATGGTAAACATATCGGAAACTGCATGTACTACGACATCGATGAAAGGAAAAAGCAAGCCGAGCTGGGCATCCTCATAGGCGACCGCGATTACTGGAACCAAGGCTACGGCGCCGACGCTGTAACTACGCTACTGAACCACATCTTCGAGATCACCGGGTTTGAGAGGATCTACCTATCCACCCTAGACTGGAATATTAGAGCACACAAATGCTTCGAAAAGTGTGGCTTTGTCCGCTGTGGCAACATAAACCGGGGGCAAAATCACCTAATCATAATGGAGACCCGCGCAAGCTGGTTGAAAAGGCCGTCAAGCCTCCTCCCTGACGATTAGACGAGGAGAGCCACGATAAAAAATGGCCAGCCCCTGGGGCTGGCCATTTTTTATACCACAAAAACCCCTATGCCGATGGCGGAGTCGGGGGGCGAGGCGGTGCGGGATTCACTAGATCCATGGTCAGCGTACGGATAGCTGCTGCCAGTTCGTCCTGCTCCCATATACCCAGCTTCTGAATTCTCTTGATCGGCTCCGGATGGCTATAAAGCTGGATCGTGCCACCGGAAACACCAAAGAGATAGCCATTCACGTTCGCGGCAGCGTCGGTTGCCAGCCAGACCACCATGGGGGCTATTGCCTCTGGCGGGTTTGGCACCATCCGCGGAGCAGCGGCAGGAGCAGGAGTAGGAGCGCGAGCAGGGGCAGCAGCAGTTCCAATGCCAGCGGCGGCTCTAATGTCGCGAGCCGCTGTGGGCACAGTTGCCGTCATGCGGGTCGCCGCGCCTGGTACAATGGCGTTCACCCTTACGCCATACCTGCCCATATCTCTAGCTAATACCCTGGTGAAGCCGGCGATGCCATCCTTAGCAGCACCGTAATTAGCTTGGCCGGTATTCCCTACCACTCCAGAGGTGGAGGAGAAGTTTACGATGACACCACTCCTCTGCTGGCGGAAGAGCACACAGGCGGGCTTGCTACAACAGAAGTGCCCCTTGCAGTGAGTAGCTATGACGGCATCCCACTCCTCTTCCGACATGTTGAAGACCATTCTGTCCCTAAGAATGCCGGCATTGTTGACCAGGATGTCCAACCTACCGAAGTTATCGATGGCAGTCTTGATGATATTCTCGCCGCCCGGTACCGTAGCCACAGTGTCATAATTTGCCACGGCAATGCCGCCGGCCTTCTTGATCTCCGCCACGACCTCATCGGCTGGCCCAGACGCTGGCTCGGTGCCATCTACCTTTACCCCGTAGTCGTTGACTACCACCTTAGCGCCCTCTGCCGCCATGGCCAGAGCGATACCCCGGCCGATGCCTCGACCTGAACCGGTAACTATGGCAACTCTATCCTTCAGTCTATCACCCATTCATTACCTCCTTGTCTACTATAAAGTTTAGTTCCCTTGATGTCTCCAACATCGCCAGGATCACTGTTGCGGCGGCTGGGGTGGCGCCGGGTTAACCAGATTCGCACAAACCGTCCTGGGAGCGATCTCATCCAGCTCATCGAGGGTCCAGAACCCGTTCTTCTGGATGTCCTTGTAGATTCCCACTATCGGCCTCGGCTGAGAGTAGAGAGAAATAGTCCCGCCCTGAGCACCGAAGAACTGGCCATTGATGTTGGCCGCCTGATCGCTGGCTAACCAAACCACTATCGGCGCTACCGCCTCCGGAGCCATCATCCATGGAGGCGGTCCTCCGCCGCCCGGCCGGGTGGGGATCGACGCTACCATCCTCGTCATGGCAGTGGGCACTATGCAGTTGCAGGTTACACCGTACCTGCCCATATCTCTAGCCACCACTTTGGTAAAGCCGGAAATGCCTCCCTTGGCCATTCCATAGTTGGCCTGGCCGGCATTACCTATTAACCCAGAGGTGGAGGAGAAGTTTATGATGCGGCCACTGCCTTGCTGGCGTAAGAACACACACGCAGGCTTGCTCGTGCAGAAAGTCCCCTTGAGGTGCGTGGCTATTACCGCATCCCACTCCTCTTCTGCCATATTGAAGAACATCCTGTCCCTGAGAATACCAGCACAATTGACCAAGATATCCAATTTCCCGAAGTTGTCGATGGCGGTCTTAATAATCTTCTCGCCGCCCTCCACGGTAGCCACACTGTCATAGTTGGCTACTGCGGTGCCACCGGCCTGCTTGACCTCCTGCACCACCTCATCAGCCGGGCCACCCGTGGGCTCGGTGCCGTCCAACTTCACCCCATAGTCGTTCACCACCACCTTAGCACCTTCCGCCGCCATGGCTAAGACAATCCCTCGACCGATGCCTCTACCGGAACCAGTGACTATGGCAACTTTGCCATCCAATATACCCATCCTTTGACCTCCTTCTTTGTCCTATATCGCATCCTCTTTCTGAAGTGAAACTAAGCTTACAGTAAGTGCGATCTTACCCTTCTGAATCGCCTCCTTCCAGTTATCCTATCTGACGATCTATGTGCTTCTTCCCTAGCCCTTGGTCGGCAAGATGACGGTGGCATGACCCGGCGTCGTCTTCTCTCCCTTGGGGTTCTCGGTCCAGATCTCGCAGTCCACCAGGTGCTTGCCATCCTCAACGTATTTCTTGGTTACTGTTCCCTTACAGGTGATCTGCTCGGGGGGGAAGTCCGTACCCCTGTACTGGACCCCCAGCTTGAATAGCTTACCCTGGTCCCCGATCCAATCGGTCATGAGTTGCGCCAAGAATGCACACTTCAACAATCCATGAACAATAACCATAGGCTGCCCTTGCGCCTTAGCCACATTGTCATCATAGTGCAAAGGATTATAGTCTCCCGATGCTCCGGCATATCTGACCAATTGCATACGGTCGGGTTGCTTAACCAGAGGCGTGACCTCCATGCCCTCCTGGACATCTTCAAAGTAAAGTTGATTAGCCATTTCTACCTCCCCAATCTAGAAAGTGATAACAGTCCCACGACGCTTTGCTACCAATTCGCCCTTCTGGTTGATATAGGTCTGCTCAGTGACGGTGAAGAGCATGGTGCCCATTCTACCTGGCCGCTCATAGGCTTCGGCAAGCTTGCTGGTGCAAGTGATGACATCGCCCGGCCCCACCGGCTGATAGAACTCCCACTCGGCACCCCCGTCGAGAAGACCTCGCCTCATGGGCGGCCGTACCGGGCGAGCTGAACGGCCTGAAGCCATGGTAACAAGAAAGGTAGGTGGCGCTACTATCCTGCCATAAGGACCCTTCTTGGCATACTCCTCATCCTGCCACAGTGGATTGGGATCGCCCACTGCCTGGGCGAATTTTCTTATCGCCCCCTTCTCTACCTCGTTCAGGGCAGGCGCCGATTCCACGCCAATCGCCGCCTTCAACTCATCGGTGACCAAAGACTCTTGTGTCAAGTTCTTGCCTCCTTCCAATTTGCTGACCCCGGAACACCAAAAGACCTGCGACTACGTCACTGTGTAGCTAGTAGGCGCAGGTCTTAACTGCAAAAGGTGAATCACGAGCTAAAAAATAGCCTCTCTCGCGGGTAAGCTCAGGAACACCAAAGAAAATGGGGCAAACTTCGGGCATATCAAAACTCCTGTCTCTATCAGGGACGACGACCCCTCAAAGCCCCAGGTTCGCCCACAGTATAAATGATTGAAATATAGCTGTCAAGGTTTTTGAGGTAGAAGAGACTCTCCGCCAAACCCTTGACTTGGCGAAAGCTAAGGGGTATGATATTAAGTGAAGGCGTCGACGCAATACTATGTTTGGGGGCGGGCAAGATGTGGAGAGTTAATCTAAGCCGGGGCGCCGAGGGCACTAGGGTTAGTATATCCTAGTGTTTTTGTTTTAGGAGTTTTGTCTCGATCAGCAAAGCTTTGGGGAAAAGAGGTACTATGAATTCCAGTTTAATCGGCAAGATCGAAAAAGCGAAACACTATGCTTTGGAGCCGGAGCGAGTCACCTTTTCCGACTTCAGCCTTAGCTTCAGGGGTGACCACGACTCCCATAATCTCACTTTCAAAGACAACAATTGGCATTGCTCCTGCAATTACTTCGCCAGCCATGGACTATGCAGTCATACCATGGCCCTGGAAAAAATCCTGGGCGAGATGTTACCGAAGGGAGTTGGGGCCTTAAAGGAATCCTAGGCTCGCCCTTGCCATATTAGTGGCGGTTGGATTCTCTCCGCCCGCTTCCTTCAACCGTTCCTCCAAGAACGCCTTTAAGGCTACGGCGTTATTGTGCTCTGCGTCTCTGGCACTGTAAATCAGGGTAACATCACCCTGTTGGGCTGCCTGCAAAATAGGTTTCCATGTCTGAGGGTTGCTCTCTAGTTCAGCGTAGTAACGGCGCCGAAGCTCATTCCACTTCGCCGGATCATGGGCGAACCAGCGGCGCAGCACGTCGCTCGGAGCCACATCCCTTAGCCAACTGTCTAGCTTTAGAACTTCCTTCTTCATCCCCCGAGGCCAAAGTCGATCCACCAGGAAGCGTGTACCATCGCTAGGCTCCGGCGGGTCATAAATCCGTTTTAGCCGAATCACTTCTCCCCCCTTCCAACACTACGACCCACCCGCCGTTCTACAGTCGCGCCAGGAGCACCGCAATGCTAGTCGCAGTAACTGCCACCACCATCCATTTCAGCGCTGTCTCATCTGCTGACAGCATCCAACGTCGGTCGACCCCCTCAGTGGTGCCATCAGTATATGTTATCGACCCCTCCATCTGGCGAATGCGGCGCCGGACGCTACGGACGCGGCTGCTGAGTATGCGTTGAGCCAGGCTAAGACTGAAGACAGCCAAAGCCCCAAAAGCAGCGGATGGTGCGAGCTTCTCCGCGCTGACCCAGTACGCGGTGAGAAACGGGAAGACGCCCCAAGCAAAGCCAAACCAAAAGTTGGAATGAAAGCGGCCATGGAACCACTCGAGGTTGTACGCCGGGGCGATAAAAACACCAAAAGCGATGAACACGAAAAGCCAAGGAGTGACTAGGACAGCGCCGGCGACACCCAATGCGACCGCTCCCGCCAATCCTGATACCGCTAGGCCTTGAAGGACACCCTTTGGGATGTTGGTCTGGAGAGGTCGTCCAGAGAGTTCGTCCAGAGCATGGGCAGAGATCGCCATGCCGAGAAAGAAGGCCCCTAAAGCCGGGCCCAGCCGCCCGTAGCGCACAGAAGGGGCCAAAGCGAAGCCCAGGACGACATAACTTAGGTGCCAGATAGTGTAGGGCAAGTGGAGAAGAGTGTAATAGTCACGCCAACCGCCGGGAGCGAGAGCATAAAAGGCGGAGCGCATCCTAGGCACGCTGACTGGCGCGATCCTTACCCCGCTGCGAAGCCGCCGCTTCATGGAACCTTCGTACCCCACATTACCAGAGCTCCACCGAGAGACAAACGACGAGCCTGGACATCGGGGAAGCCAGAGTTGCGCCAAGCCTGGAGGAGCCGCTCCTCGGGCCACTTGCGGTAGAAGTCGCGGATGCTTGGCCCAAGGAATGAACCAACCCAGCGCCATGCGGGGGAGAAGAGAGCCCCAGCCAGAGGTAGTCCAAGAGCTGTGTAGAGACGCCACAGGGGATAGAAGGGACCCCACGGCACGGCGAAATCGAGGAAGGCCAAAGTTCCCCCGGGCGTGAGAAGGCGGGCCAAGGCGGCCAGCGTGGCGGGGACATCGGCGACGTAGCGCAGGAGGTAAGCGGAGACAATAGCATCGAAGGAGTTATCGGCAAAGGGAGGAGCCTCGGCGGTACATTCCACCAGGTGCGGCACGGCACCATCATGGGAAGCACGAGCTCGAGCTTGCAGGAGCATGGGCCGCGTGATGTCCGCAGCGATCACCTCAACGTTCGGTTGCTTGATCAGATCGAAGGCCAAAGCCCCGGTCCCAGTGGCCATATCCAACACGCGCGCCAACGAGCGTCCGTCTGAGTGGATCCGTTCCCAAAGGTTGAGACGGGAGATGAGGAACCGATGCCAGCGGCGGTATTGGTAAAGGCTTAGAAGCTGGGCAGGCCCATCATAGCCCACGGCGATGGGAGCAAAAATACGCCTGGGCAGATCCCCAAGATGACCCCCGTCAACGGTCGACGAACTCACATACGTTTCCCTTTCCGGTCAATATAGTCCCTGCAATAGCCCTGATCAATGTCCCACCTTTCTATGTATTCGTAAGAAGCGCGCTATGGGCAGGACCTACAGCAAAAATTTGCCACTAACCTAGGATCACTTTATAGAAGTGGGAAGTGGAATTGCCTTCAAGCATTGGTTCGACCCGCTCGTTTATGAGCATGATCACACTTTCTCACTTGGGCGTAGGACATGTTCGTAACGCGTGAGCACTATGGGGCCCGCCGTACTGACCACTACCGTATCTTCCACCCGCACGCCCCAGGGGCCGGTGTACAAGCCACAATTGCCTACTGCGATAACTATATTGGCCTTAAGTGGTGGTGGCTCTTTCTCGCCGTGGAAGAAGGCGTGGCCCGGCGGCAAGGGCGACTCCTCGAACTCGATCCCCACGCCGTGGATGGGCGGCCCAAAGATGTGCTCGCCATGTCCCGCCTCTCTTAGCACCCGATGCAGGGTCTGCTCCAACTCACCCATCCCCACCCCGGCCTTGGCCTTGGCGATGGTGGCCTGCTGAGCCTTCAGATAGAGGTCGTAAGCATCCTGCTGTCCAGCGGTTGGTTTGCCCACGCACACAGTACGACACATATCCGCACTGTACCCGTTGACGATGGGGTGGAGGTCGATCATCACTAAATCGCCGTCTCGCAGTTGTCGCAACGACGGCAGCCCATGAGCGATATTAGTACGAGGCCCCGAGGAGACGTACGTCCGCCAGAACTCCTCTGCCCCCGCATGCCGCATGCCGTACTCGCCCGCGGCGGCCACCTGGCTTTCTGTGACACCCGGCCTTACAGCCTCGATCACCGCCTTCATTCCCACCTCAGCCACCTTTGCTGCTTCCCGGATACGCTCGATCTCTTCAGCATCCTTCACCATGCGCAGCTCGGACATAATGTGGGTGCAATCCTTCACCTCTACATCTGCCGGCTTGGCATGGGGGTGGGTAAGCATACCCATCATAGACTGAGTGAGAAATGTGTACTCCAGACCCACCACACCCCGATGGATGCCAAAGTGCTCGAAATGATGGGCGATGGAGTGGATCATACCCACCTCATCCTCGAAGCCGACGATGTGATCAAAATGGGCAAGCTGCCTAACGTCCTCCACATCGGTCTGAGGTACACCCAGAGCGACTTCTCCATTATAGGTGATCATAGCGTAAGCGCATAAACGCCCATCGCCCGTGAGATAGAACATGTTAGCCGGCTTGGTGAGAAGGAGCACATCGATGCCCGCTTCCTGCATATGCTGACCAGCACGTTTCAGCCGTTCCTGATAGTCGAACATTCTCCGCCTCCCCCTGTTTGGGTCATCTCCCTTTATAACCCTGCGGATGCTCCTTATGCCACTCCCAAGCGCTTTGGACGATATCCTTTAGGTCGGGGTATTTGGGTCTCCACCCCAACTCGGAGACCGCTCGCCGGGAACTAGCTACTAAAACCGCCATATCCCCGGGTCGGCGAGGGCCTTCAACAACCTTGATTGTCCTCCCCGTTACTCTGCGCACTACCTCAATCACTTCTCTCACCGAATAGCCCGCACCATTGCCAAGGTTATAGATTTGGCTACCCTTATCCAGATTATGTAAAGCCAGAATATGAGCCTGAGCTAGATCGACTACATGGATGTAGTCACGGATACAAGTGCCATCGGGTGTAGGGTAATCAACCCCATTGATCACCACCTGATCGCGCTGACCAAGAGCAGCCTGGAGGACAATGGGAATAAGGTGGGTCTCCGGATGGTGATCCTCGCCAAAGGCCTGGGAAGCGCCAGCGGCATTGAAATAGCGGAGCGAAGCATACCGCAAGCCCAGCAATGAATCATACCACCCCAAGATCCTTTCCACCATAAGCTTTGACTCCCCGTAGGGGTTATTGGGCTGCAAGGGAGCTGATTCACTGATAGGCGTAGTTTCTGGATCTCCATAGACAGCGGCGCTGGAACTGAAAATCATTCTCTTTACATTGTGCTCTAACATCACGTTGAGGAGAGTGATGACGCTGGCCACATTGTTGGCAAAGTACTTGGCGGGGTCTACCATGGACTCGCCGACACGGATGGAGCCAGCAAAGTGCATTACGGCGTCGAAACCATAGCGGTCGAATATCTGGGAAAGCAGATTTTTGTCGGCGAGGTCGCCCTCGATGAGGACTGCCTCTCTTGCCACTGCTTGAGGATGGCCGGTCGATAGGTTATCGTAGACAACTACTTCCAATCTATTTTGAAGCAGCAACTCAACTGTAACACTGCCGATATAGCCAGCGCCGCCAGTCACCAGAACCTTCATTTATCACCCTCGAGCAGCTTGATTGCCAAAAGATCAGAGGCAGGCGGGGATCGCTTACTGGACCGCTCTGTAATGAAAGGACTCACCATGAGAATGGGCGTCTTTGGATTGCTCCTACGGGACCCGGCGAAGTTCGATGGCGAGGGCGTTGTATCTATCCATGCATTCCAGATTGACTACGTCTTTGTTGCCCCAGGGGTATTCGCCGCCGAGCTGGAGAACCAAGACCCAAGGATATATATCGTGGGCGAGCAGGCCACAGAGCCCTGAGATGTTGTGCATGCTCAGTTCGAAGGTATCCCCTACTTTATGGCCATAACCACAAGTCCCTTTTATGGACTTTATGGTGCCCACAACTCGATGTCCAATTTGCCTTTCTTGCACGTTGTACCTCCCAAGATTACTTTAGTTCCCGTTATCTGTCCTCGCCTTTCTGAATTATCATTTCCCGTATTCCCGCTAGCTTATCCCTCGAACTTTCGGAAAACGAGGCAGGCGTTCTGCCCACCAAAGCCGAAGCTGTTGGATAGAACCACCCTTACCTCTTTCCGGCGAGCCACATTGGGCACGTAATCCAAATCACAGGCAGGGTCCGCATTCTCGTAGTTGCTGGTGGGAGGAATGATGCCCTCCATTATGGTCTTGACGCTGGCGATGGCCTCCACCCCCCCCGCCGCCCCCAAGAGGTGGCCGATCATAGATTTATTAGAGCTGATAGGCACCTTATAAGCATAGTCGCCGAAAAGCCTCTTAATGGCTAAGCTCTCAGTAGCGTCATTGAGAGGTGTGGAGGTGCCATGAGCGTTTATGTAATCCACCTCCGAGGAGCTCAGGCCGGCCTCATCGAGAGCACGCTTCATAGCTAACACAGCGCCGCTGCCGTCAGCATCAGGGGCCACGATATGGAAAGCATCGGCGGAAGCGCCGTAGCCGACCACCTCAGCTAGGATGGTTGCTCCCCTCTTTTGGGCATGGTCCAGGCTTTCCAGAATGAGGATCCCAGCGCCCTCGGAGGGGACGAAGCCGTCCCGCTGCGCATCGAAGGGCCGACTGGCCTTTGTGGGATCATCGTTTCTGGTGCTCAAAGCCCGCATGACGCAGAATCCAGCTAAGCCCAACTCAGTAATGGCCCCTTCGGTACCCCCACTGACCATGACGTCCAGGGCACCCCGTCTTATCGCCTCGGCCGCCTCACCAATAGCCTGTGTGGCGGCAGCACAGGCGGTTATCACCGTGGAACTATACCCTTTCAGTCCAAATTGAAGGCTCACTTGGGAGGCTGCCATGTTGGGGAGAACCATGGGCATGAAAAACGGCGTCATCCTCATGCCCCCCTTGGCCACCATAATCCGA
>Ga0299912_10001249_pt1 | contig 20584 bp, 30 predicted proteins | sample RVTome_2_FD_207667 | JGI IMG/M metagenome (GOLD analysis project Ga0299912, IMG submission 207667) | Soil microbial communities from uranium-contaminated site in the Upper Colorado River Basin, Wyoming, United States - RVT95D214 (version 2) ... | reverse complement strand
GCCGGGTTCTCGGGGAGCGGTGCTTGGGGGGCCGGGTTCGTGCTCGGGGGCGTGGCCATCCCCGGGAATTTCTTGTCCTTGGGCATGTACTTGAACGAGACCTGCCCGTCCGCGATCTTGAACACGGCGGCGTTGGGGAACCACTGCTCCCCGATCCCGTCCAGGTCAATACATTGGGCCTTCTCGGTTGTCTTCACGAGGTGCCCCTGCCAGGGCCCCAGGGTCATGGCGAGGCCTCCAACCGGGCGATCTCGCGGACTTGGGCGTCCCTTGCTGGTGCGTATGCTGCTGCGCCTGCTGCGCGTGCTGCTGCTTCTGCTGCGTATGCTGCTGCGTATGCTGGTGCGTATGCTGCTGCGCGTGCTGCTGCTTCTGCTGCGTTTGCTGCTGCGTTTGCTGCTGCGCCTGCTGCGCGTGCTGCTGCTTCTGCTGCGTATGCTGCTGCGTATGCTGGTGCGCCTGCTGCTGCGTCTGCTGCTGCGTCTGCTGCGTCTGCTGCTGCGCCTGCTGCTGCGTCTGCTGCTGCTTCTGCTGCGTTTGCTGCTGGTGCGTATGCTGCTGCGCCTGCTGCGCGTGCTGCTGCTTCTGCTGCGTATGCTGCTGCGTCTGCTGCGTCTGCTGCGCCTGCTGCTGCGTCTGCTGCTGCGTCTGCTGCGTCTGCTGCTGCGCCTGCTGCTGCGTCTGCTGGTGCGCCTGCTGCTGCGTCTGCTGCTGCGTCTGCCTGCGCCACGCAGAAGTTCAGGAACTGCTGGAACTTGGGGGACGCGGCAACCACCCACGCGTGGCAATGGGCGAAAACGTAATCCGTTATGACCGGGGGGCACTCGTGCGCCGCGCCGGCCCAGTGGAACTGCCCGTCCCGGGGGCACCATTGCCCGATCGCGGGGGTGGCAAGATTCCGCTCGACCGTGCCGAGACTCTCATAGCACCCCTCCGCGTTCGGGTGGGGGTGCACGACGAACAGGCGGCACATGCCCGGCGCCATGAGGGCGTCAAAGCTCTCCTGGAGCGCGTGGACCTCCTCCGGGGTGATTTCCTCGCTCATGGTTTCTCCCCCCGGGGGAGGCCCCACGAGCGGGCGATGATGTCCGCCTCGTTGCTCAGGTATTCCTCGTTAATCAACCGCCGCATCAGCGAGGACAGGTTGTCGGCATGCAGGAGGCGTTGCAGCGCCTCCAGTTGTAGTTGGGTCACGCCATCGGCATTGAACGTGATCCGCTTGATCGGTTTTTCTTGGGCCATGTGAATCATTCCCACACGATGTGCGTGGTAGGAGATAGGTATGGGCGAGAGCATATATAGTTGTGTGTGTTCCTATCACCTACCGCGCACTACAATAGCGCGGAGATGATAGATATATGGATGTTAAACTGCTATTTACCGCGGTGGACAACAACGGCGCGCTGGCGTCTGCCGCGTCCGACAAGCTCGAGGGGGTCGTGCACGTGATCGTGCTCGGGCCCAAGGCGTGGATGTTCTCGGCGGAGGACATCAACAAGACCGTGGTGCTCCAGGTCTCAAACTATGCGGACGATCGGGCGGATCACGAGGCGCTCTCCAAGGCCGAGGATGCCGCGTGGGCCCAGATCCAGGAGGCGGTGCGGGACTATGCGACCGCCCTGATCGAGGCCCAGATGGAGCGCCTGAAAATGGTCAACCAAGACGAGGAACGGGCGCACCAGCGCCTCGCGGCCGAGGAGAAGAACAAGCTCGAGCAATACATGCGGAAGACCTCGGAGGAACCCGAGATCCTCCTCCGCACCTCCGCGCCCCAGCAAGAGATGGAGGCAATGGACAAGGCCAAGGCGGCCGCGCAAGAGGAAGAGTCGTTAGCGGCGGACGAGGCCGATGCCGACGCGGACCTGGACGAGGATGAGGAACCCGATCCTACAAAAATGAACCTCCCGACGGGGCAGGAACTTATGGATGACGTGACCAAACTACCAGAACAAGAGGAACACCCCGGCCCCGCGTCCGAGGACGAGGCCACATCTACCGCGCCGGTGGGGAAACCCAAGCGGGCCCGCAAGAAATAACCTCTTTTTTTATTTAGTTTATTTAATCCGAAAGAAAATGAGTGTTGCGCACAAGTGCGGTTCACAAGTGAGGCGCGCTATCCCCAGGGCACCCCGCGCCGGGGTTAAAGATCCCCTTGGGGGGTTAATCAGTTACTGTATGGAGATCAAGTAGTATATAAAATAATATGACCCAGGTGGAACAAGTTGGGCGAAGAATGTTCTATTTGGAACACGTGATCGAGATGCGGAGGTACCACGATCGATCGGAACCGCACTTGTGAACCGCACTTGCTGTTCCAGGTGGAACATTTTCCTGAAAAACTGTGCTATTTGAAACACTATCTTGATATGATCGTGCCCGAGATGACGGGTGTGTACATCGTCGAAGGCGAGCGCATCCCGGGATCCTACCTCCTCCCCCTCCGGAAAGTGCCGGGGGAGCGCGGGGATCGCAACGAGAAGCGCCGGAATTTGACGTGGATAGTGCATTGCGAGCTGTGCGGCATGCAGAAACAGATGGAGATCCGGTACCCCCCCTACACCCAAAAATCCTGCGGGTGTCTCCACCAGGGGAAATACCGCGCGATCCACCAGGCACGCCAGGCCGCGATCCTCGCGGTCCAGCTCGCCCAGAAGCGAATGGACGTGAAATGGACATGAACGTGAAGAAAGTAACAGGAGAAGGAATACTCCCCCTGCAAGCGGGGGAGGCACCCACGGAACAGGAGCGGAAATTCGCGGAGACGCAACGCATCCGCGTGGGGTTTGACATCGACGACGTGCTCGTCCGGTGTAAAATCGCGCATGACTACCGCGCCGATCCCGCGAGCTATGATCGCCTGCCGCTCCTGGCGGTGTTCGAGGCATTGGCGATAGACCCCTCGTTCGAGATCCACATCATCACCGGGCGCCGCAGCGACACCGTCCCGCAGGAGATTAGCGAGTGGGTCGCCGCGATGAAACCAGGGTGCCAGATGACGCTGGTCTGCCGCGAGTGGGACCACCCGGTCGACCGGTTGACCCTCGAGGACAAGGCCCGCAAAAACAAGTATCACGAACACCCGCTGTGCAAGGACGTGATGGACGACTATTTTGGGGAATACTTGAAGTGGAAGGGCCACGTGGTCGCGGCCTTGAAACTGGACGTGTATTTTGACGACCAAGAGTTCGAGAGTGCCACGTACGGGGTGCGGTATCTCGCCCGCCAGTTCTGCCACGTGAGGTAGGCGGTTGCCATGCTCTACCACTGTACCGCCTGCCCGGACGGCCCCTGCCACGCCCTGAATGCTAACAGCGGAACCGGTTCGAGGGCCGCGAGATTGCACAAGGGCCTCTGCGCGCAGGGGCACCGGTACCACTGGGTGGAATGCAATTGCAAGGCCGACACCGAGGAGGACGGGCGGATAGACGGGTGCCCGGACCGCATCACGATCGCCCCCGAGGGCCTCGCGGTGTTCCAGGCCCTGTTGGGGGGGGAGTGACCTGACCTCCTACACCCCGCAACACCGCCTCGCCCCCGACCCGGCCGCCCGCAAGGACGGCAACCGCTGCACTGAATGTCTCACGCCCGGCATCTGCTGTCACTTGGAAACTACCGCGCTGGGCATGCGCATCGCGACCGATATATATTGCGAGTTTTTCGACCACGACACGCACAAGTGCCGAATTTACAAGCAGCGCAAGTATTGTCCGTGGTGCTTGACCATCGAGCAAATGATTGAGAAGGGGACGTGCCCGAAATGGTGCCCTTACGTGAAAGACAACCCAGAATACCAAGCACGCACGGACACGCGGGTTTACAAGTTCAAGATTGTCGAGGAGGTTTTTCCATAAAATGGACATTTCCGTCTATTTCAACGAGGACAAACCCTTTGAGGCGCGAGCCTATAAATTGGGGTTTGGATACGATGCCGAGGCCCTGTTGGGGGGGGAGTGACCTGACCTCCTACACCCCGCAACACCGCCTCGCCCCCGACCCGGCCGCCCGCAAGGAGGCTGACCGGGAGGTGGACATGCGGACGGTCCGGTTTAACGCGCCCAAGGCGCGCCCGGCGGGCATGCAGATCGTTACCATGAACATCCCCCGGGGGATGCTCGCGGAGATGGACACCATCGTGGGGTCCGAGCACTGCGTGCCCTCCCGCTCGGAACTCATGCGGCAATTCATCCGCGAGGGCCTCGACCGCTACGAGGAGCGGGCGATCCGGCGCCAGCAGCTCGGCCTCCCCCCGTAATTTTCTCTTTTTTAATTTTCTTTTCGCGGGATATATGCACCTCTACAAACAGGTAGGTTTATATGTCCCCGCTCATTCAGGTAGAATAGGAAGAAAAATTGAGATGAAAAACATGAACGGACAACTCTATCAGGATTGTGAAATTTGCGGAATAGAACCTGTGTGCACGCAATGTTTCAAGTGCGCGACGCATTGCACGTGCCCTCCTCACCCCGGGCGACACCTCCACACGTATGATGCCAACAATGTTTGTATTGCCGCGGGTTGTGGTAAACAGAAACCAACCGGGCCCGCGAAACCCGCGAAACTCGCCGAGCACGCAAATTGTGGGTGGTGTAGCAACGCTCTTTACACCGCAATGGGGTTCGCGTGCCTCGCAAAGGCCAACCCCCTCGCCAAGGACTGCGCTCAGTTTGATTATCAATCCTCATAAAGCTTTTTCTCTCACACCCCCGGCACCTCGCACGGGGGGAGATGAAAAAACAGAGATGTGAAACCCTTGAATAGAATAAATTGTGATTTTGATTGTGATAGTTGTGGAAGCAACTGTTGCTGCGTGCCATTCTGCCAGAACGGCAAGGATGGAGATGTGTGCCCCAGCGCGGGCACGGAGAATTGCCCCAGAGAGGTTTATTAATATGGTATCAGACAACCTGCGCATCGCCGCCGTCGCGCAAAAGCTCGCGCTGGTGCGGCAGATAGCCCACGAACTGTTCGAGGTCGTGCGCCACCTCCCCGCGCTCGGGGAGGCCCGGGAGCAGAAGATCGTGCTGCTCTTTGATCGGTTGGCCCATTTTGACGACCCCAAGGACCCCGAGGATGATGATGATGATGATGATGACTAAGGCCGAGCGGGCCGCGATCCGGCAGAAGACCGCGCACGCGACCCTGGCATGCTTCTCGTTCATCCTGCACAACAATCCCGCCCTCGCGGGCGAGATCTACACGGCCCTGCCGCCGGTGTTACAGCACCGGTTGGACGAGGGATTTCCCGCCGCGGAGACTGAGACCCATGTTCCGAGCAGCAGCCCAGGCGACACAACCAAAACCGAAACCGAGGACGAGTAAACCCCGCCCCTCGCGGGCGCAGGAGCTCGACGCGATGGCGGACAGGGACAACACGTCAACGGGTCCCAGGGCAGATGATCGCCCCCATGGAGGGTTGCCTACCGGGCCCGGCACGCAGTATCCCCCGCAATTTCACGCGGGCGAGCTCCAGGACCTCTTGGACGCGGTGGATAACCACCTCATGTCCTACAAGCACAAGGACAACCCCAAGACAGTCCGCCAGCGGGCCCGCATGCAGGGCCTGAAAACAAAGCTCGGGGGGATGTCGTAATGTCTGCCGAACATCCCTATGTAAAGAAAAAAGAGAATTAAACTGTTTTTATCTTTTCTACTTCGCGCGGCGGTCATACATGCGACAGTAGAACGCGATCCGGGCCTTGATCTCCCCCTCGGTCAGCGCCTTCAGGGTCTCCGCGAGGTAGAATTTCAGGTCGCGGTACCGCTGGACGAGGCGCCACCCGACGGGGAACATCATAGATCCGACTATCTGGAGGGGATTTATCCGAGGAAATGGGATAAAAAAAGCAGCCCCACCAGGTAGAGCACGTTGATGATGATCGTGATGAGCGTGCTTTTGTCCTTCGCGGCGAGCGCGGCCTCGTTGCGCTTGATCTGCGCATCATAGATCTGGAGCATCTGACTATAGACTGCCCGCTCGCCCTCCGTGATGGTGCCGTCGCCGTTCAGGTCCGCGCCTTTCGCCGCGAACTCGTCGCGGATCTTCTTGAGCTCCGCGTTCACCGTGGTGCTGACCACGTCCGTGATCTGTTTGAGGATCTCCGGCGTGATGATAGTTTGTGCCATGGGTTTCACCTCTTTGTGTAGTTTGTTGAGTGTTTTCCGGTATTCCTCGAGATCCCGCGCGCCGTGGGCGTGCCCGAGCTTCCGCAGTTGTTTAATCTCCACGTCGATCGGGTTCATTCCTTCACCACCGCGGTGGCGTGGAGTTTCTCTAATGCGGTTAGGCGGGCCGTCAGGTCCTGCACGGCCTTGAACAGTAGTATGCACGCCTCCCCGAGCTCGAACCCCACCTTGGGAATCGTGACCTCGCCATCCCGCACGATGGACGTGTCCCGCTGCATGGCAATTGGGAGGGAGAGTTTGAACTGCTCCTTGCCCGCAAAGTTCAGCGCAGCAATTACAGCGGGGGAATACTCGACGAGGGTTGGGTCGGGCGAGGAGACCGTGAAGGCGTTCGCCAGCACGTCCACGTAATCATCGTCCGCGGCATTCCGCACGGAGAGGGACGTGCTCTTCGTCTTGATCTTGCCCGCGCTGGCGGTGATAACGCCGTCCGTGCCATCATGGTGGACTTGCGTGTATTTCGTGCCCCCCGCGTCGTAGGCCCGGTAGACCCCCCCCGCGTAGGAGTAGTGGGACCCGGAATACACGGGTTTGTAGGTGGTGCCCGCGAGGTCCATGACGCGGACGGCCGAGTCGCTCCGCAGGCGCAGTTCCTGCCCGTTTTCCACGTGCACTGCCCGCGTCCACGCGATCTTGAGGTTGTGCGTCGAGTCCCCGATGTCGGACGTGTCGGTGGTCTTCACGTCCATGTTCTTGTCGTTGAGGTCGAGGTCGCCGCCGAGTTGCGGGGTGGCGTCCTTGGACAATTCGCAGTGGTTGTCGGCATACCCCTTGCTCGCGGCGTGGAGGGCGTCGGTCGGCGTGGAATCCTTCAATTTCACATGTCCGGTGAACGTGCGACTGCCGTCGATCTTGGTGTAGAGGGAGAGGTCCCCGAGCACGCGGGGGGAGACGAGCGACGAGCGAGCAGAGGCCACCTCCCGGATGACCTTGCCGATCACCCGCCCCAGTTCCTCCTCGGGCGGGGTGAGGCCCAACCCCAGGTAGATCGTGGTGACCATTTTCCCGTTGGGGTGGGTCTGGTGCCGGTCCACCCGGCGGATCTCGTACTTGGTCTCGGCAATGGTCGGCCGCTCGAAGGTGACATGGGCCGTCTGGCCGGGGTGCAGCGCGGAATAGTTCGCGTAATTGGCGTCCCCGTATTTTGCCTCCAGGACCACGACAATGGACGGGCGCAGGACCTTCAGCTCCTGCAGGCGCGCGTAGCACAGGGCCTGCATGTCCCCCGTGGTCATGATGCTGTCATCCTGGACGGGGTAAAACAGGGGCGAGAAATTCGCGTCATCGTCGTCCATCTCGAGCCAGTGGATGCCATTCTCGACGTTTCCCCACCCCTCCACGCCCTTGTACTGGTTCATGGGGCGCTGGATGTTAAAGTCTTGGTGAAAGTGGGCGGAGGTCAATCCCGCGCCGGTGGTGTAGGCCGACGCGGCGAACGAGGCGGTCTTCCGGAGCACCACGCGTGGGAGGCCGCTCGCGTCCCACGCATCCCACCAGTGCCCCCCCTCCAGCTCGCAGATCCGCTGGATGACTGCCTTCCCGGCCGATGCCTTGTAATTGGTCGCGATGTATTGCGCGAAGTCCGGGTCCGGGTCCACCACCACGTCAGAGTATGACCCCACGTCCAGTGCAATGGACCGGGTGTTCTGCCCCACCCGGAACTTGTCTTGGTCGCTCACGCCCCGCGCGGCAAAGTCGATCCCGTCGCACCGGACCCACGAGGTGCCCAGCGAGTCGTCGAGGAGCAGGATGTCCCACACGCGTTGAATGCATACCTCTCCCGCCGCGGCCGGGCGGACGGCCCCGAAGATCACCACCCCGCAATCCCCGCAAGCGGCCCGGAACGCGTGGGAGGCCAGGACTTCCACCCCGTCGATGTAAATGATGTAGAGCTGGGTCGCAATGTTAAACGAGACCTTGATCTCGTAATCATAGTTATTTGTGAACGCCCCGAGGTCGTGGGTCTGGGCGTGAGCCCAAATGTGCCCGTCGGTGTGGAACCGGATGTCCGTGATGAAGCTGGCCCCGTCCGAGTCCATAATGGAGATATAGGAATAACACGTGCCTTGTGCCTGCGTGTCCACTGTGATCGTGATGCTACCGCTGCCGGTTGGGGGGTTGGCCATGTCGAGGCGGGTGATGGCTGAACCCCCGTCTTGGACTGCATCTAAATCGAGGTACAAGTCAGAAGGGTGATCTATGTTGACCTTAACCTGCGAGATTCCCCCGCCCGCATCGCTGTCTGTCCATGATTCGTTCATGACGTTGCTCGGGAACGCATCCTCAGTTTGATCTTGAAAATCCTCGTCCACCACGGGAAACCCGGCCCCCCCCGAGTCCGTCATCTTGGCACAGATAGGCGAGAAGTCCGCGGTGCGGTACTCGAGAACCATGGACATGTAGTCCAGGTCAATGTCGGTCGTGGTGTTGTTCAACGTGCTGCAATCCATCACGAGGTAGAAGTACTCGTCCTCCCAGTGATCAGCATCCCCGCGCAGTAACTCGGTGAAGAGTCCTCCCGGGAGCGTCTTGTCGATGTAATAATCATAGTAGTGAATGGCCTCGCCCGAGACGGGGCCGCACGCGCCGCACGTGCCAATGAGGAGAAATTTCTCCCCCCCGAACGTCTCGTTATACATGCCGTTGGAGTGGATGTACACCTTCATCCAGTTCAGGTAGGATTTGTGGGTTGAATCGGTCCACCGCACCCCGATCCGGAAGTGGGCCTTGATCCGGAGGGACATGCCCGAGTTGGTCTTGGCGATCTCGTCCCCGGCGAGTGTGAGCATGGTCCGCACTTGTTTTGCCGACGTGCTCGCCCGCCACCCGACGTACAGGTCATCCTTGTCCGCGTTCGTGTTGGCGGGGACGTGTGGGTTAGGAGAGATGGAGGAGGGATCATAGGGCGAGGCGGCATCGGCGACGGTCGTCAGTACCCACGTCTTGCTGAGGTTGGTCGTGCCGTCCGTGATGAGCGCGCCGCAGTCCTGGGATCCCTTGTTCCACTCGTCTGTCGCAAAGGCGGGTTCGGACTCCTCCTCCGTGTCTGACAACAGGCGGATGCAGTCCGTGCGCCCCCGGTAATCCACTGCCTCTATCTTGAGGGGGTTAAACCCCCGCGCGTTCAGGAGATCATAGTTGCCCGAGAAGGGATCGGACTCCGAGGGCGTGCCCGGGCACGCCCGGTCGCCCAGCTTGGAGGACTCGCCCTCGATCATGATCACGACCGTGGTGGGCGTGGGGAATTGCACGTTCCCGATCCGCCCGGCGAAATACCAGGTGGTGGCCGTGTCGTTGTCCCGGAGGCCCCCAAACTGGTTCTGGACGTCCTTGAACGTGGCGTACTTGTCCCCCTCGAACTGCCGGAGCGTGACCGTGCAGGAGGCCGTGTTGTCCAGTGCCACGGAGGGGTCCGTGTACGAGAGGATCTCCACGGCGGAGACCTCGGTCGGCGTGGGGCCATAGTAGAACTTAATACAAATACCTCCAACTATTGGCGAACGAGACCATGGACTGGGCCAGCTGCTGCGAGGAGCGGAGGGCCTTCTCCGTGGCCTCGTTGGCGGCAGTGGCGCTTGCGATGTTAGCTGCCATCGAGATGATGGCCGCAATCATGATGCCGGCCGCGATGTAGTCATGGCCGGCAGCGGATGCAGCGGCAGCAGCAGTATACGCGGATGCCATCGACACGATGCTCTGGATGGTCGCGGCAGCGATCGGCGGCAGGGAGATCCCGAACACGTTGAGGAGCTGCTGGAACACGTTAAACCCCATGTTAAAGACCTGCGTGACTTGGTTCAGGGTCAGTTTGGAGTGTGTATCCACCGCTTGCAGGGTGCTCTCGAGGCCCTGGGCCTTTCGCTCGATGTTGGCCGCCTTGGCCATCTCGCCCTGCTCGTCTATTACCTGGATGTAGTACTGGTCGAAGGCAGACATTCATGAACCTCCTATGGCGGCGCGGGGTAGTGGGTGGCGAACACGCCCGTGGCGACGTCGCTGAACGCGACATCAATGGTCTGCGGTTTCCCGCGCATCATGAACACGTACGCGCTCCCCTTGGATGTCGCGATCGCGTCCCCCTCTAAGATCATTCCCGACGCCGAAATTTCCTCCCAGGCAACATTATTGCAATTAAACGTGATGTATTTGGCATCGGTCGCAAAATTCGGGGACCGGGTGGTGAGGACTACCTCGCTCGTAATCGTGGAATGGTACAATTCGTCCCAGATCGTGACGTCATCATACACCCCCCAGAGCGTGAGGTAGTGGTCCTTGAACTCGGCGGGGTAAAACCGCTTTTCGGTCGCGCTGTGGGAGATTTCCGTGACGTTTTTTTCGAGCTTGATCTGGGCCCGTGCCAACCACGTCGCGATGGAGGCCCCCGCGTGCGTGGCCGCGTAAATGCCAATGTAGGGGTAGTCCAGCGAGGCGGCATGGATGGGGGCCGTGGTCAGCGCGACATAGTCCCCCTGGTCCTTGATGCCCCAGTACCGGATGGTCTCCTTGAACTCCATGGGTTTGTGGGCGATCATGTCGATGTCGAGGCCCGTGGTGAAGCATCCCCGCATCTGCCTTCGGTGGGGATTTGTCCCCCCGTAGAGTTCTTGCCGCCAGGTAAAGCTATTCGGATACCCCGTGTCGAGGCAGGTGATGGTGTCCGTCGCCGCGTCCGTGGCCGTGCCGAAGATGCGATGCAGCGCCTGGGCATTCACGGGGTAGTAGGTCGGGAGCACCTGCGTGGCGTGCTCCCAGTAGGCCACGACCTGCGACGCGGGTTGTCTCGCGTTGTACTGGCGGATCGCCTCGATGACCGCCTTCTGGGTCACCGTGTCAATTTTCGTCTTCGGGGGATACAGGCCGAACTTGTAGGTCTGGTCCGTGGCGAGCGTGATGACGTCCGTGCCGTGGGCCGCCTCTCGCTTCCACACGTTCAGGAACTGGGCATTTGGGGTGGACATTAATCTTCCTCCGCGATGTTAATCGCCTCGTCCGCGATGGCGAGCGCCTCCTTGAGGGCCTGGCGCAGTTGTTCCACCTCGGCCAGGCGCAGGTCCGTGCCGCAATAGGGGCAGATCTCGGCCGCGCCCGGGTCCAGGTGGCAGGTTGGGCAGTCCATGTTTAGGTTAGTCTCCAGTAGGTTTGCAGGAACACGGTGGTGCACCAGTCCCCGCCGTGCTTGTAGTAGATGCCGCCCTCGTACACCTCTACCATGTAGGGCGAGGTGGCGGAGACGGTGTAGGTTGAGGGGAACTTCAGCACCAGGTCGAGCAATGTTTCGAGGTTCGCGAGCGTGTCCGCCTCCAGCGTGACCTTGAACGCGCTCGTGATGAGACTGGCCTGGGGGTTGGTGCTCCCCGTTCCCGCGTACTCCACGAAACACGTCTTGTTGTTCGTGCCCTTTGCCACCTGGGTGATCGCCTCGACGTCCCCCTCGTTCTTGACCGTGAGCGTGAGGGCGGTCCCGAGGAGCGTGGTGATCACGCTAATGCGGGAGGCCGTTCAGAGCACCTCCGGCGCGAGGCCCGTCGTCGGGACGGTGATCCGCAATCCCGCGGACGCGGCATGTTGTTTCAAGAAATCTCGCAGGTAGTCCTTGAGCCATTTCTTGGCGTGGAGGATGAGGAATTGCATCCAGTTGTGCTGCGCGTCTGGGTCGTTCAACTCGACGGGTTGGTGCACTACCATGAGAGGCGCCGTCGTGTAAATGATGCCGGGAGTCGGGTGTTTGGGCATGACCTTGACGTGATGCACGCCCACCCTTTTCTGCCCCCCGTACTTGTACCCGCCAACACCCTGGAACACGTTTTTAGTATAGCGATACTCCCCATAATGCCGCAACCACGTCTCCGGCATCTGGTTCGTGTACTTCGCGTATTCGATATCTGATCCGAGCATGATGTTCAGGGTGTAGTCCGTGACGCTGGACCCGCCCAATGTCTCCATCAGGTCGGCCCGGAGCTTGCCCGTGGCCTTGGGGACGATCCGGTTGATGTCCTCCGTGAGGTCCGTGATTAGGGCATTGAATGCATCTCGCAGGGTTAAGGCGATCACCTGCTGGATGGCCTGCACGGTCGCCCCTACCCGCGCGGCCAACCCGCTCAGGCGGTCGGGGTCTGCCTCTACGAGGAGTCTCGGTTTGACATCGGTATACGACGTTTAGGTTGCCTCCGTTTTCGTTCCTTGCGACGTTCCGCGTCTAAATCCGTGATCGTGAAGAGGTCCTTGGCTCGGAGATGGATCATAATCCTTCCCCTCGTACCATGAAGACCCCGGTGGACTCGCCCCCGAGACCCTCGATGACCTTGCTGAGGGCCACGCCTTCCTTGACCTGCATCACGATCTCCCGGGCAATCACGAGCTGGTCTGCCTTGTCGTCTGCCAGCTCGCAGACAAGCGTGTTGAAGGCCGTAAAATTGGTGGACGCCACGGCGGAGGGGAGCGCGTCCAAGCAGCAAATGAGTTTGACTTCGGCCTCTGTGATGGTCATCTGTATGCACCTACCTGTTAGTATACGTTCGCATATCCCCTACGCGTCCGCTTCCACGAGGGTCATGTCGACGATCAGGTTCCCGCCTGCCCCGGCGTCATCGGCCGCTTGGAGCTTGACTTCCGAGAGTTCCGCGAGCTCGCAGGCTGGTTCCCACTCGAAGATTTGCGTGTGCAGGACAATGAACGCACTGACCTGCGCCTGGGTCTCGCCCTTGGGGGTAAACGTGACCGTCAGCGTGCAATAGGCGCCCGCGGTGGCGTCGCCGTACATGGCATAGATCTTGCCCAGGACGGCCTGTTTTCCGTCCGGCACTATGTAGCGAGAGTGGAGGGACGAATACTTGGCTGCGAGGATGGCCGCGTTAATCTCAGACTTGCCCGCGTTGCCCAGCTCTACATCATCGCCCCCTTGCACGACCACGGAGGACACGGGCCCGTCCCGGCGCCGGTAGAAGTCCTTGACGGTCGTGGTGCCTGCGGTGGTGGGCGCTGCTTCCGTGGACTCGTAGAAACGCATGGCGGTCGTGGAGGTCCCGTTATACGTGATGACAGCCCACTTGACTTCGCCCCACGGGGTAACATAGGAGAGGTGCAGCGTCTTCGAGTCGTACGCGGCATCGTCCGTGTCTGACCAGCCCCAGAGGTCGCCCACGCCATACATGGCCGCTTGGACGGCCGCGGCAGCGCCAGCGGCGATAGTGGCGAAGGTTAACCCGGCGAATCCTGCCTCCGCAACGCTAACCGTTATTACCCCGTCTGGAACCGTGCTAATCGTGCAAGAGACGGTCGCATACACGTCCGTGATAGACGCGACGACTGCCCCATCGCGCACGGTAAATTCTACCTCGGCCGCGAGCGTGCCCGTCGCATTGGAGGCAACATGCTCCACCCCGTCTTGGTCTTTGTAGGTGTACGTCACGATGGAGTTCGCCGCGAGGGCGGCACTCGCCTTGACCGTGACATGGTATTCTGTCTTGGCCCGGTCCGCGAGGGTCTCGCCGGCCGCTTCCTCCACTTCTATTGTTGCACCAGCACCCCCGGTGGCGAGGGTGTGGTGGACATAAAATTTCCGCAGGGAATCTTGCTTGCCCTGTTTGTCTCGAAGCTGCTGGACGGCGTCCGCGAGGGACGCGTACCGCTGCAATTGGATGAATGAAGCCATGTGTCATTACCTTTTCATGGATGGGTGGAAATGGAAAGGAAAGAAAAGGGAACGCTCACGCGTTCGCGACGGCTTGCAACCGTCCAAAGTGCTTGTAGAGCTTCATGGTGCCGGACTCGACCTTCGGGAAGGGCACGGGGAAGAACAACCCCCACCACTCGCCCTGGATGTCGGCATCGCGATCCCGGTCGTTCGGGGGGATCACGCGGAAGCGCTCGGGGCGCCCGTCCACCACTTGGAATTGCGTGGGGTCAAAGCACCAGACGTCGTGGGTGCCGATCGCGGGGACTGCCCCTGCCTGCGTCCACATGTACTCGTCCTCGAGGTCCATGACGCCGCGGATGCCCAGGTTGAGGGCATACTGTTCCAGCGGGATGTCCCCGTTGGTCAACACGCGCATCCAGAGCTCGGTCGCGACCTTGGGGTAGGCAACAACGAGGTTGCTCTTCGTGGCCCCCTTGGCGACCATGCCCGCGACGAGGCGCGCGATCTTCTGGTACGCGATGGCGTCCGTGGTCCACGCGGTCGTGTTGGCCTCCGCGAACATCGGGAGGGGACGAACGGCGGTCCCGTTGGCCCCGTCCCCGTCGTCGTTCATGTAGTTATACTGCCCCATCGGGTGCCGGAGCGTGGTGACGTTGGCGGAGCGGCCGTTCATGTTGGCGTAGTTCCACGACTTCGCGACCATCTTCGCGATCTCGTCCATGCCATTCTGCATCATGCCGTTCGCCTCGTAGAACGCCTGTTCCTGCTCCGTGAGCGGGAGGTGCTCGTCGATCGTGGTCTGGTAGAGCGTGCCCGGCTCGAAGTCCAGCTTCAGGGCCTGGGGGTTGTATCCTGCCTTGTGCCACGCGGCCGCGATCGTGTTCTTGAGGAACTTGAACGCGAATTCCTCGGCGGCGATGCCCTTCGGGTTGGGCACGTGCGGGAACAGGGAGGCCAGCGATTCCGCCTGGTACGTCTCGATGGAGGCGTCCCGGATGGCGGTGTTCAGGAGTTGCCAGTTGATGGGCATGATGCTCACCTACGTGGTCAACCCGATCCCCAGCGGGTTCCAAAGGACGGGCATGTACACGGCAGTATTGCCGTTGTCCTTGTCGCCGAGCGAGTGCCCGATGACGGGGCCGTTCGCAAAGATCTTGCCGAGGCCGGCGGTGGTGCATTCTATGGCGGTCCCGAAATACATGGTCTCGGATACTGCCATCTCGAGGGAGATGATGCACGGGCGAATCGGAATCGCCACATCGATGTACTTGCTGGCCGCGTTCACGGTCAGCGCCTTTGTCCAGGCCGCACCCGAGTTGGTGTCCTGGATGACGGACCGGTTCCAGACCGAGTCGTACACGATGCAGTTGCCTGCGGCCCCATCGCCCGCGTAATCTCCCGCGCGGGTCGTGGTGGCCCCCGTGAACGCCCAGAGCGAACCAATCCTCGTCTGTGCTGTGGTGGTGTTGAACACGCGGGTACCGATCCAGTCCTCGTTTTCCGTGCCCTTCATGATGACGGGGCAGTTGGTCGAGGAGCTGGCATAGTACCCGTCCAGCATGAACTTCACTACTGTGGCTGCCATTTTAGGTTACCTCTTGCGAGCGGGTTTGGGTGGTGCTCCGACGGCGGGGTTGGGGCTCGCTTCCGGGGCCCGCGTCCTCATTCGCTTGGATTTCTCGAGATACGAGCTGGCGGCGCGGAAGTCACGCTTGAAATCCTCCGCGTTGTTCAGCTCGAGGAGCGTCTTGGGCGCCTCCGGCACGTCCCCCGCGGGGGGGTTGGTGATGCCGTTCGGGGTGCCCGTCTTGTCGATGGGGGGAGTGGCAGGCGGGACTTGGGCCGCGGCCTGCTTGTCCACCGCCTTCTCGACGGCGATCAGGAGCATGACTCGCTCCTTGAGCGGGTGGTCCTGGAAGTCCTTGTACACGTCCTCGCCCAGTTTTTGTTTCAACCGCTGGTCGGTCTCGGCATACAGGGGATCTTCTGCTAAGTCTTTCCGCTTCTGTTTTTCCTCTTCCAGTTTCGCCTTGGCGGACGCTTCCTCTGCTTTCGCCTTGAGATCCGCGTCCGCCTTTTCCTTGGCCGCGGCATCTGCCTTGGCCTTGGCCGCGGCATCTGCCTTGGCCTTCAGTTGTTCCGGAGTTTCGGTCATTTAGATTGCCTTCATTTTGATTTCATGCGTGAGTTTAATGTCGCCGCGCTTGAGGCGGCGGACCTGGGCGGGGGTGTAGAACGGGGTCTTGGACTGGAGGATCTGGGCCAGTTTCGCCGCGTCCAGGAGCTTGTTCGTTTTAAAGAACTTGGAATACGGGCAGGCCGGCCCCCGGCGCGTGGCATACTCGATGGGCAGGCAATGCTCGCCCGTCCGCAGCTGGATGCCCGTGCCCGTCATCCACTTGCCCTTGACATGGACATAGATCAGGCAGCGGGTGGTGCCATCATCCCGGTACATGAGGTGCCCGCAGGGGCGCCCGTCGGACAGGATGCAACAGGCCCCGCAGCGGAGACAGAGCGCGTCCCACGCAGTGGGCGTCATCCCGTATTTGAGTTTAAGATTGGGGGGCATTGGGTTTCTCCTCTTTCTGCTTGTCCTCTTTGTCCTTATCCTCTTTGTCCCCGAACCCGCCCTCGCCCTTGCCGAACCCCTCCAGGCCCCCGAACTTGAAGTCCGGTTGCATCTCCTCGGGGAGGATGGGCACCCAGTCGAACTCGGTATCCTCGAGGCCCAGCTTGTAGAACACGGACTCCATGGGTTGCTTGAACCGGTTCTGCATCTGGAAGATCTCGGTGTACGAGGACATCATGTCGAATTGCGCGGACGCCTGCACGCCCTGGGACTCGCCATCCAAGATTTTCTGGGACAGGTGAGTGTGGCGGCAGATCTTGCGCGTGAACATGTCGAAGGCGGCGATGAACTCCGTGCTCGTCTTCAGGTCGGGGGTGATGTAGGCGGGCGCGTTCTCGGGCCGATCCACGCCAATGGTGTCCACGCTGGACTGGTCGTTCGCGCCGGCGTCGCTCGCCATGAACGTGGTCATCTGCTCGGCCGTCTTGATCCCGGGGATGATCCTCACGCCCCCCGCCAGGTCGTGCAGGCGCTTCATGAGGCGCTTGAACATCTGTTCCTCGCAGAGGGCCAGTAACGCGAGGCCCCGCACGCGCGAGTCCCCGCCATATTTGATTTGTTTTCGCTTCCAGTTGAACTCGACCACGCGGTCGGGGTCCGCAATGATCACGCGCTCGTGCTTCATGCCCTTGGTCATGATGTGGATCTTGTACGTCAGGGGTTTGCCCGTGGTCTGGTCGACCTCGCCCACCTCGTACCCGTTCCCGCCTTCTTCCGTCTGGCAGAAGGGGTGAAAGGCCCGGCACGCGAGGTACCGCCCGTCGGCGGACTTCCCGAGCGTGTAGGTCTGGCCCTTGCGGAGCGTCTTTGCCCCCATGTCGATCGCTTCCTGGGCGTCCATGTGAAACATGATGCACCTGCCAAAGAGGCGCGACCACCCGAAGCAATTCTCAAGCTCTTCCCTGCCCCCGATCCACTCGAAGTACTCGTCGAAGTTCTTGAAGGGGTGCTCCTTGCCATGCTTCAGGCCTTGCACGGGCGTGGTATCACTCCGGAACGTGAGCCACTTGCGCAATGCCTCGGCCGGCATCCAGTCACAGGCAATCTGCACGTACTCGTTGCGGATGTACATCCCCATCAGGTGCGTGTCCGTGAGGGCCATGTTAAACGAGAAGTCCGTGGGGGTCAGGTCGCCCGGGAGCGTGACGAGCTCGTGGTACACCCGGGAGTCGTAAAAGTTGAGGTTTTTGTTGCTCATGAGTGTTTATCCCCTCGCCCGTCGCTCGCGTTCCTTTTCCTCGTCCAAGTACGAGGGGGCGTGTTCCTGCTTCGGGACAAAGATATGGTCCCCGATCTCGTGAAAGGCGTGCAATCCCGCGGCCACGTAGTGAAACATCTTGATGGACGTGGTGCCGTCCGGTTGGTAGGGCATGCCCTGGAAGTCCTTGATGACCTCCGTGAGGGAGGCCTTGACGTGAATGTGATGGCGCTTGGCCCAGGCGATGCGTTCCCCGCGCCACTCGTGGGTCGCTTCCTGTCCCGCGCACGAGACATCCTTGGCGAACCCGTCGTTGTACCCGCCCAGTTCCTGCTCGGTGTCGTACCCCATGGTGGCGATGTAGTCCTGCAACCCGCCCGTGTCGTTGTCCTCGAACACCACGCAATCAAAGACCCAGATGTCCGTGGCGTTGAAATAACACGCGAGGAGTATGTTGCCCGGCTCGCCGTTAAAATCCACGCCCCCGCATTTCTTGAGGTGGTTGGGGCACTCGGGGAACGAGGCGTCGGGAATGACGTCGATGTCCCGGAACACGGCCCCGCCAGGGACCGTCCACTTGCCCTCATAGTTGAGGTCAAATTCCCAGTCCGCGAGGGCCTCTCGCTCGGCCTCCACGGTCTCGGGCAGGATCCACGGGCACTCGCGATAGTTGTGGGTCTCCACGCACCCCGCGATGGCGAGGGCGCTCTGGGGCCCGGCACTGTCCATGATGGCGGTTTCCCACCCGGGCGTGCTGCCGTGTAGGATGTTGCCCCGGTCCGAGGCGGCAATGCAGTGGCGCAATTCAGTATACTGTTTGCGCTGTTCCACCCGGACCGATCGCCCCTCGTCCAGGAAGAGTTTATCACACTCGGGGGAGTGGGTTTGCTTTTCCGTGATGATGTGCAGGCGGATCTCGTTGCCGTTACAGAGCGTGACCTTGTCGGCCTGCACCTCCGTGACATAGGGTTTGAGCTGCTTGAATGACGCCCGGACCTCGATGAGCTGGTCCTCCCCGGCACTGTACCAGATCACCATCATCCAGGGCGATTTCAAGTGCGGTTTGGATCCATCGTATTTTTGCAACCCGTACCACGTGGCAAGCCCCGCCATCTTCTCCGTCTTGCCCCATTTCCGGTTGCACAACCACGCGTATTCCCGGTGCGCGATGGCCTGTTGCATGGACAGGAGTTGCGCCTCGTTGCACGGGATGGGCAATGAGCGAACGAACGCCTCAAAAGAAGGGGGGATGGGGATGGTGGGGGCCACGAGGGCCTGCGCAGAAGGAGGATTCACGTAGTTGGCCAAAATCCCCAGGAACCCGTTAATTTTAATGGCATCGGGATGGTCGTGCATCAGAACCCAGAGATCGTTATAAAAATTCTCCTTGGTGAGGGGGGTGCGTTTCACGCTAAACTTGGTTTTACTCCCAACGGGGCGACCAGCGGGCATGTTTCCTACCCAGTACTATCACGAGAATGGATAGTTAATATTAGGAATATTGATACTAAATAAAGTGATACTAAATAAAGCTAAATTCCTATAATAAGATTTCCCGGGGGGCAAACCAGAAAAACAGGAATTAGTGAACAAACTGCATCAGAATTGAGGAACGAGATTTCCCGGGGGTTTGATTATGAATTTGTGGTAGAAAAAAAAAGAGACGGGGCGCCAGCGATCTGTTTTAACCACCGGGCGAGGTGCCAGAGGTAGAGGCGCCGGTAGGCCTGCAACCGCCAGACGACGAACTTGGCGGACAGCCGGGCGAGGGACCGGAAGCGCGCGTCAATGAGGAGATCTAACAACCAGCGCATGTGCCCGAGGTGGTCCATTCAGTCGCCCTTCCCGCCTTGCGCCCGCGTGAGCAGGCCTTCTATCACATCCCAACAATGGTCTGAAATGACATCGTCGCGGAGATAGATGTCCCAGAGGAGATCGTGCAGGGTGGTCAGGGGACTCTCGCTCATCGCCGCTCGCCCCCGTCAATATCCTTCCAATGTTTATCGTGCGTGCAACAATCCATTCCAAACTGTTCTTTATGGAATAGGCACTCTCTGCGACAGATTGCCAAATTCAAGTCTTGGTTTGTTAGTGGACATTTCATCCGTGCTCGCCCCCTTGTTTGGGTAACACGCACGCGGGACAAAGCACGGCTGGCCGATTGAACGCGTGGTAAAACAACCGCCCGCAGCGGATGCAACAGGTCCACATCAGTGCTCCCCTTCAACAATTAAACTCCCCTCGGTATTGCGGATCTTGCATGACCTTTCCCCAAATACTGCGGTAGATACGGTTTGGGAGATATTCACTCATGGGCGGGCGCCTCCGGTTGCCACACGACGCCGGCGTGTCCTCTCGCGGAGAGGGTTGTCCACTGGCCCTTGCGGAGGACGAACAACAACCGCGGGTGCGACCACAGGTGCCAGATCTCCTCCACGTTGTCATCACACGCAATAATGACCACGTGCTGGTTATCGCCGTAAAACTTGACGCTGGAGTAGCGGATGTCGTTCGATTTCTCGGACCACGGCGACCGGCACAGGGGCGAGGGGGGGGCGGGATAGGTCGTCTCCGAGATCTCCACGTGGGAGCTGCCCGACTTGCCCCCCGCGGGCGTGTCGATGGTGCGGGTGACGCGGGTGGGAATCCCGACGTGAAACTTCTTGGCGAGGGCGACCTTGGCAGCATCCGCCGAGAGGAGGCCCTTGAACGCCTCCTGCTGGATCTTGACCTCTATGGCCACGCGGTCGGGCGTGCCCAGTTTCGCGAGGAGCAGGGCGTCGAGGGCGTCGTAATCCACGGGGACCGGGGCCGGGTTCTCGGGGAGCGGTGCTTGGGGGGCCGGGTTCGTGCTCGGGGGCGTGGCCATCCCCGGGAATTTCTTGTCCTTGGGCATGTACTTGAACGAGACCTGCCCGTCCGCGATCTTGAACACGG
>Ga0299912_10001248_pt1 | contig 20596 bp, 12 predicted proteins | sample RVTome_2_FD_207667 | JGI IMG/M metagenome (GOLD analysis project Ga0299912, IMG submission 207667) | Soil microbial communities from uranium-contaminated site in the Upper Colorado River Basin, Wyoming, United States - RVT95D214 (version 2) ... | reverse complement strand
GCCTACGGCGGGCGTTTCTCCTACGTGGAGCACTATCTGCCCAAACTTTATTGGGAGCGAACCTTCGCCCCCGAGGCCGATGAAGCGGCCGACGCCACCGCCGCCGATTTCTTCGAACGCTTCGTGGGTAATTTTGAAGGTGTGCTCACCACCATCGAGGACCGCGTCGCCTACAGCGATCTGGTGACGCGGCCCCAGACCGCGCCGGTGGAGGCGTTGGAGTGGCTGGCGAGCTGGGTCGGCTTCCAATTCGAAGCGGGCTGGTCGGAGTCTCAGCGGCGCGCCTTTCTCGCGCGCGCCGCGCAACTCTATCAATGGCACGGCACGCTGCGCGGCTTGAACCTGGCGCTGGAATTGGCCACCGAAGGCGGCGTCAGCGGCGGCGAGATCGTGGTGTTGGAGGATTACCGCCTGCGCCGCACCTTCGCCACCATCATCGGCGCGAATCTCGACGACGAGAATGACCCGCTCACCCTCGGCGGCATCGACATCGGCAATTCCTTCGTCGGCGATACCCTTTTCATCGGTGATGAACAGCGGCGCGAATTTCTTGCGCTGTTTGCCGCCGAGCTGGACGTCAGTGCCGCGGAAGCGGCGGCCATCGATGCCTTTTTCGACAAGCTCGCCTTCCGCGCCACCATCCTCGTGCATCAAAACGTCACGCCGCAGGATTTGGGAATCATCCAGCGCATCGCCGAGCGCGAGGCGCCCGCCCACGGGGAAGTTCGCATCCTTCCCACCAGCGCAGCGCTGCTCGTGGGCCTCACCGCGCTGGTGGGTGTCGATACCTATCTCTCGCCGCATCCACGGCCGTACCCAGCGCGCATCAATCGCAGTTATGTCGGCCGCGGCGATTATGTCATGGGTCCGGCGACGCTGGACCCGCGCCTGGAAGGCATCGGCAGCGGTAGGCCCGAACTACCCGGCCAAAAACCCATTGCCCGCGCCGACGACGTCAGCGCCGAGTTCGGCGCGGATTTCACCCTGGACGGTAGCAAGTCGGAGGCGGCACCCGGCCGCAGCCTGACGAGTTACCACTGGACTTTTTTTGACAACGAAGAGCATTAACGAAGGAGAAACCTAGATGACCACGAAAACCCTTGAAGACTTGAGAACCGGCCCGATCAAGACCGATGACGCGGTGCTGACTGTTCAGATGCCAAACGAAAAACTCAAGGTCGGCGGCCACACATTCCAACTGGTAGTAGCCGACGACTCGGGAAACGTCTCCGTGCCCGCGACGATCACACTCATCGTCGTCGATACCCAGGCGCCCACCGCAGTGCTCACGGTGACCGACGAAGCGGGGCGTCCGCTGGAGGGCAACCGCATTCCCTTCGGTACCGGATTCGTCCTCAACGGCAAAAGATCGGTCGATATCGGCGGCAACATCGTCAGCTTCACCTGGTCGCTGGTGGACTAGCCCGCATGGTCGACTTCACCCGTCAACGCGAATTCAAGACTCGCGAGGCCGCGCTGTTGGTGGACAAGGGGCTGCCGCCCGGCATCCACACCTTTCAGCTCGTGGTGACGGATGAGAGTGGCAACCAGAGCAAGGCGGCGCAGGTGAAAGTCGAGATCGCCAGGTCGCCGATTCCGGTTACACCTGTAACCCCCGTGAGGCCGGTGATACCGGCGCGGCCCATCATCCGGCGGCGCCGTCCACGAAATCCTTGATGGGGCAGGGTAGGGTGGGCAGGCCTTTTCGTGCCCACGCGGAGAAGACGAGATGGACCAGCGTGGGCAACCCAAAAACGGGTTACCCACCCTACGAAAAAATTGAAGGAGCGTGGTCATGGCAAACGAAGAAGACTCACTGCCGCAGCTTGAAGGCCCGGACCGGGTCCACTACGCCACCGGGGTGCTGCTGGGCGCCGAGGATTTTCTGGCCGAGCAGGATTATCACCGCGGCCGCCTGGCGCGCGCGCTGGCCTATGCCATGGGCTACGGCACGTTGGCCGGGCTGGAGGTGGTGTACCAACCAGCGCAGGTGGCGGATGAAACTCATCCCGAACGCTCCGAGCGTTTAGTAGTGGCGGCGGGGCTGGCCATCGATCGCATCGGTCGCCTCATCGAAGCGGTGCGGCCCCGTTGCCTCAAGCTCGACGATTGGTACGCGGCACAGTCCCCGCAACTGTTACGCCAAGCGTGGCACGACACAAACACACTCTGGACCGATTCGCCCTCGGGCGTGGCGGCGGACCTCTTCATCCGCTTCGTGGTGTGCGAGCGCGGCAAGACACCGGCCTTCGCCAGCGATGCCTTCGATAGTTTCGACAGCGTCACCGCCGCGCGCCTGCGCGACGGTTTCGAGATCGAGTTGATTCTGCGCCAGGAGAGCAGCCCCGCATTGCCGCAACCGCAATGGCCAGATTTTGGCAATGATGCCGCCACCCTGCGCGATGCCATTCTCAATGCCTGGCACGAGGGCAGCGCCTTCAGCACTTTGCAAGGGCTCGACCCGCTGCCCGAGCACGTGGCGGGGCAGGACACCAGTTCGCTGTTTCTGGCGCGCGTGCTGATACCTGCCGACCAAGGCCCTGTGGGACAGCGCCCACCGCGGCGCAGCACGGAAACGGTAGTGGTGAGAAACGAGCTACGCCCCTTCGTGGTGACAGCCAACGCGCTGGCGCGCTGGCTTGGCATACAGGTGACGGCGGCTAACTAAAAGTAGGGTGGGCACGTCTTTTGTGCCCACGCGGATAAAGATGAGGGCGCCTCTAAAAATTCAATCAAGCCGATGATGGCAAGGCGCAAAGCGGCGAAGAAGCGCAGTTTACACGGAGTAAATGAGCATTCTGAGCTGCTTTGCAACGCAGTCAGCGCGGCTTCAGTGAATTTTTAGAGGCGCCCATGAGATGGTCTGCGTGGGCAACCCAAAAAGCGGGTTGCCCACCCTACAACTACGACGGAGGTTCAAGGAGAGCGATATGAACATCAAAACAGGATCGGCGCGCGAACTGATCGATCTCAGCGAGCTGCTGAAGTGGCAGGCCAAGGGCACCATCGTCACCGACGATCGGCGCCGCCGGCCGCTCTGGTTCGACGGGCGCTTTCTCGACGCCCAGGCCCTCAACGCGGAACAAAACTATTTTCTCGCGCGCCAAAGCGATTTCGGCCGCGTCGCTGGCTTCGGCGTCATCACCGGGCTGGGCGTGACGGCCCATCCCACCAAGTCACGCACCATCATCATCGAACCCGGTCACGGCATCACGCCTTCGGGCAGCCAGGTGGTGCTGCCGAATCTATTGACCGTGGACCTGGCCGCCATTGCGGAGATCCAACGGCTCGACGCCAGCTTCGGTATCTCGGCCATTCCCAAGGCATCGCCCTTCAACCGCACCGGGCTTTTCATCGTCGCCCTGCGCACGGTGGAGTACACCGGCAATCCCATTTCTTCCTATCCCACCAGCGTCGATGCGCCGCGCACGACGCATGACGGCTCGGTGATCGAGGCGACGGCGGTGTCGCTGATTCCCTATCCCGACGCGGGGGCGGGCACGGAGTTGGAACAACGGCGCAAGGCCGTGGCGTGCGAAATCTTTTTTGACGAGAGCAAGAAAGGCCAGCCCGAAAATGTGTTGCCGCTGGCGATGCTGGCGTTGGATCACGGCGTCATCAAGTGGCTCGATGTGTTCATGGTGCGGCGCGAGATCGGCCTGCGCGAACGCAATGTTTGGGGATTGGGTATCTCGCCGCGACCGCTGCGCGCGGCGCACCTGCGCCAGTACGACGTGCACTTGCAGGCCTTGCAGGCAAGCCTTGGCACCAACGCGCGCATCATCGCCGGCGAACACTTCAGCGTGCTGCCGCCAGCCGGGCCCATGCCGGTGAGCGGCATCAACGGCGTCGATTTCACCCAAAGCTTTTTCCCGGCCGAGATGGACGTTGAATTTTCCATCGTGCCCGAAGACGAGCTGCCGGCGCTGATCGAGGATTCCATGCTGCTGCCGCCGCTGGACCTGACCATCACCGGCGAGGCGCAGGAGTCCACCTCGGTAATGGTGGTGATGCCGGTGGCGCGTTACCGCTTCAGGAGCCTGAGCCAAAGCCTACGCACGCTGACCCGTGAACTGGCCCCGGCGCAGCCGGGCATGATCGCCAAGCGCAAGCCCATCACAGCATTGAACCTGCTGTTGACCCGGCGTGTGGCGTTGACGATCCAACCCGAAGTGGTGAGCGCAGACAGCACATGGCGCACCGAACTGAGCAAGCAGAATCAGTTGTGGTATCTGCGCCGCCGCAATCTGGAATACAAGGCCGAAGTGACGTCGTGGGCTGTGGAGATGAAAGCGGAGGAAGCCGCCACGGATGCGTTGGTGACCGAGCGAATCGCGGGGCTCAATCTCAAGACGCGTTTCAACGCTTTGATATCGCGCGCCACCAGTAGCGGTGCGGCGCAGTTGACCGCATTCATGGCCTCGCCGCTGATCCTCAAGGGCAATGACGCGGTGGTGAAGGCGGCGGTGACAGAACTGGAAAAAGCGACCACTCTCGACAGTCTGACGGTGATGAAAACGACCGAACAATTCACCGATCCTGCTTTCGGCGAAGGACTATCGCGCATCACCGCCAGCGAGGCCGTCGCCGGCAACACTCGCGTGGTGGACAACGTCGCCAAGTCTGGCCTATTGCCCCAACTGGATTTGTTGAGCCGCACATTGCCGGCGGCGGAAGTCACCGCGCTCACCAAGGAGTTGGTCGAGGCCGGCAGCGGCAACGACGCCGCGGCGGTGGAACGCGTCGCCAAGGTGATCGAGGAAAAGGCGGCGGCCGCCAGCGTAGTGGCGAAGCCCAGCGGGCCGGTGGTGAGCAGACCGTTGACCACTGGCCTCCGTGTTGCACGAACTACGGTGATCAAACCTTAGGAACATCTGATGTATTGAGAAATTGTCATTGCGAGTGTTGCGAAGCAATTCCGAACAAATGAATGTCAATGACTCAGGGAAATTTCGTCACCCCGGCGAAGGCCGGGGTCCAGAAGCGTGAAACCACTGGATGCCGGCTTTCGCCGGAATGACGAACAAATAATCGATCGGAGTTTTCCTAACGTAAGGATGAGGCGATCATGAAACTCTTTCCCATCAAAGATCCGGTGGCAGGCGAACAGGTTCTTGCCGTCGAGCCCGCTATTTCACGTTATCCAGATGCCGACTGGCGCCAACGGCTCGAATACTTCACCGGCCGCGCCCTGACCCACACGGCGTTGCGCCTGGAGCAGACGGGGCGGGCGGGACACCTGGCCACGCTGGGGCAGGCGCTGTCGCCCGGCGTGGTCGAAGGTCTTGAGGCGGTAGCGGCGCAACTGACGGAGGGCGTGGTGATCGAAATCTCCGCTGGCATGGGACTGGCGGCGAGCGGCGAGATCATCACTCTCAGTCGCAATCATCAAGTGTTGCTCGACGATATTCGCGTGGCCGCACCGACCGCGGTGTTGGAGGGTGAGGGCGATGAAGGCGCCTACAAACTCGGCGGCACCTTGGCCGAGTTGCGCGCCGCCGGACGGCCGTTGCCGCAGGCCATGATTCTGACCTTGCAGCCGGTGGCGGTGGAGCACTTCAGCCAGCCCGATTCCACCGACCCTTGCGATTACGATCCGAGCGACGAGGCCTTCGAGAACTGGCAGTGGCTCGACGGTTTCCGTCTGGTGTTGTATGCCTGGCCGGCGGCCATGACGCCGATGCCCGCGCCCGGCTTGTGGTTCCGCAATCGTTTGGCCAACGCCATCTTCGAACAGGAGCGTTATCTCACCGAGGGCGAGTACCTGCCCTGGTGGACGATGGGCGTGCCTATCGCCCTGATTGGATTGAACGCGACACTCGGTTTCGATTTTCTCGACCGCAACTCGGTAGTGCGCCGCGGCGGCGAGCCGAAGGGCGGCGCGGTGCCCATTAGCCCGGCGGGCAACCGCTTTCTCTGGCAGGCGCGCTTCGAGCAATTCAACGAGCAACTGGTGGATTGGCTGCTGTCCGATTCCAGTCTCGATCCGGCGCAGATGATGGCCTCCCTGCAGTTTCGTCATCTGCCCCCCGTGGGCGTGTTGCCCAAGGACACCATGAATCCGCGGCAACAGTTGCAGCGCTTTTTCCCCATGGGTTACGCGGTGCGGGCGCTGGCGATTCCCTACGAGCAGTTAGACCTGGCCATCGAAGAGAGCGCCGCGCTGCTGCCCTACGACCTCAACGCACCCGACCGCGTCGAGGTGCTGGTACCTGTGCCGCAGCAACATTACGAGCCGCAGTTGTTGGTGGTGGAAACCATCGACCCCGAGTTCGACCAGACCATCACCCGTTTTACCCTAGTGCGCGATCAATGGCTGGGGCGGCGCTTGAACGTGCGCAATAAGGCATCATCCATTTACAAGGCCATCAAGGCCACACCGCTGCTCTATCCGGCCGACGATCCCAACGCCATCGATACACTGGAGCAGGCCGTCGGGTTCGAGCAGCAACGGGTGAAGGAAGGCGACAGTTGCAATTATCTGAAAGGGACGGCGGCACCGCCGATCAACTGGTTTCAGAATGGATTAGATGACAGCAAATGGCTGAGCGGGCCGACGAGTATCGGTTATGGCCACGATGGCCTGGGCACCACGCTCGACGATATGCAGGATCACTATGTCACGCTTTTCCTGCGTCACCGTTTCAACTTGGCATCTATCGAGCAGGCGCATCGTTACACTGCCGTCGTCACCACCAACGGCGGTTTTTACGCCTATCTCAACGGCCGCTTTCTCACCTCGGCCAATGTCACCCGCCCGCTGTTCAACGCGCCCGCGCAAAAATCGCAGACGATTGAACCGCGCCGCTATGAACTGGGCGAACTGACGGGACGGCTGCTGGAAGGCGAGAACGTGCTGGCGATTCAGGCCCACAACGTTTCGAGCAACGAAGGCGCATTCAGCATCAGCACCGAACTTCTCGATACGGAGGATGGCTTCGGTACCGTCGAGACGGCACCCAACATAAACGTCCCCTTCGGCCAGGAGCACTACAACGTCACCGCCCTGGACGAGTTACGCAACTATCTCGATACCACGACGCCGCTGTCCGACGCCGAGGTCGCCAAGCTGGATGAGATCGGCATCGAGGAATACATCGACTTTTTGCAGAGAAAAATCGATCAGGCGGACGACCGGGTGGAGTTTGGTTTCCTGCGCCTTCGCACCGATATCTACCGGGTAAGACAAATGATGTTAGGCAACGAGGCTGGCACCAAGCTGGCCACGTCGCCAGCGCTGGCGGAAATCGCCAAGGGAAATTCGGCAGTGGCAACCAAGGAAGAATTGTCCACGTTTTATCAGCGCATCAAGCAAACGCAGACGCCGACGCCGAAGGCAGATGGGGGCGGTGGGGGCACCGTCACCGGCGGCGGTACGCCGCCGCCCGCGATGATGACTGTCGTGCCCATGGTCAACATCGTGTCGGGTGCCAATCTGTTCTTCTCCGGGGAACTGGCCAGCGGCGTGATTGATAACAGCGCGGCCAAGAAATCCATTAAGACGGATACCAACCTCGCCATGTTGAGCATGGCGCAGAAGGAGAGAAGCACTGCTGCGTTGTTCAATCACACGGCCGCTTCCTCAAAAGATGTCGCACTGCAAAACCCAGTAGTCGGCGCGGTGCAAAACTTCAACAACGTCACCGTCGGCGAGCGCTTGGAAGAACCGTCAGCCAACGTCGCCCACATGGCCGGCGTGGCGGTGAAGGGCGAGATCATCAGCAACCTGCTGGATACGGATATTCACATCGACGATCTCAGCGTGCCTGGAGTGATGTCCGACGGCAACACACTCTCCTTTGCCGATATCCGCGGCAATGCCGATATCCTCGGCAACATTCTCGCCGGGAAATATGATTTGGTAGCCACAGACGACGAGGCCTCCTATTTCAACGCCGGGGTGAAGGCGATGGAAAACGTGGTGGGCATGCTGCGTCTCATCGAAGGGCGCGTGCATGCCTATCGCCGCGCGGTGGATCGTTGCAAAACCACCATCGAGGCATTGCAGGTCCAAATGCGCAACACCGATCTTCGTTTGAAGACCATCGGCGATGAGCTGGCCGAGTCTCGCCACGATGTCTCGGTGGCACGCGCGTTGAAGGCGGAAGAAGAGGCGCGCATTGCCGCGCTCAACACCAAGCGCGACAAGATTCTGGAAACGCTGGTGCCGTTCCTGCTGTTCCGCCGCCCGCGCACTCTCGACCTGCGCAAGGACGCGCCGATGCATTACATCAACCCCGATCTCTCCGACCAACCGCTGCCGCTGTGCGAACTTTCCGAAGTGGAAACACCGGATGCGCTGGAGGCCATGCTGGACGTGGTGCGCGATGCGCCGATGAAATGGTTCGTCGCCGTCAATCTCATCCTGCCTCAACTCAGCCGCCTTGAGGATTTGCACGTCACCCTCTCCGGCGCCAAGAAACGCGCGGCCACCAAGACCACCGTGCATCCGTTCAGTAAGACGAATTTCCAAGCGTCAGACAAACTGTTGCAGGGCCTAGGCCAGGCGTTGAGTCAATCGCAACAGCGCATTCAAGTCGAACGGCGCAAGACCATGACACTGGATCTGGCCGCGTTTCAGCGCCTCGGCTGGCAGGAGTCCATCCAGCGCGTGCCCGAGGTGGTCTCTCTCGGCGATCTCATCGACGGCAACCACGGGCGCATGATCGCCAGCCAACGTGCCGCGGCCGAGATGGCCATGATCTCCAAGGTGGTGACTTGCCTCTATATGGATTTCTCCGAGATCTCCGCCGGCATTCGTCTCGATTGGGCGGAACGGCTGAGTCAATACGATGTGCCGGTCAACTTGCGCAATCTCTACAGCCTGCCGCGATTCGGTGAGATCGAATACATCGCGCGTCACAACATGCAGCGTCTGGTGGATTGGCTCTACGGCCGCGTGAATAGCAAATACAGCGACGCGTTGGACATGATGAGCGACCTGATTCGCGTCGCCTTGTTGTCTGCCAGCCACGCGCCGGTGAATCAGTTGATCGCTGGTTACCTGCCAGCACCCATCACCGTGCGGCCGGGCCACTTCGTCAACATCGTCGCTGACCTGACGCGCGTGCGTATCGGCATGGCCGTCTCCATCGCCTCGGCAGGCGCAACGCTGGTGCGCGGAAAGGTGTCGGACATTTCGGGTGGCCAGGTGACCGCCGAAGTGCACACCGTGGTCGGCAACAGCGTGCAACTCGACGGCGGCGCGCGTGTGCAGATCGGCGAGCGGCTGGGGTTGATGTTTTGAGTGTGTCGATCAACACGGAATTTGTAGGGTGGGCACGTTTTTTGTGCCCACGCGTTACGGTCGAATATCACGTGTGGGCACACAAGACGTGCCCACCCTACGGTGAATGATCGTGGACCACGGTGAGCGCCGAATCCACAGCCTCAAACTCCGCGGCGGCGACGACGCTCTGTTGTTGCGGGCGCGCTATCGTCTCGAAGAAGCGTTCCGCACCGCGACGCTGCCGGGGTTGCCGCCCAACGCGCAGGTGTTGATCCGACGCCTCGACCTGGGCTCCATTCGCGCCGATGTTTCTGCCTCATCGCTGGCCGAAATAATCTCCGACAGAGTGCGCAGTCTGGCAGCCTCTTCGGTGTGCCTGGATTACCAGCCACACCCCGGCGCCGACGTGGTTTGGTTCAGCGATCCACTTCAGCCTTATGTGGTGTTGTTGACGCGGCTGCTCGACGGTAAGCCGGCAATTGAATGGTACTGGCGCAGCCTATTTCACCATCGTCAATCACTAACATTGAGTAGCGCTGCCATCGAGATGCTGTTGACCGAATCGGCCGGGACGCCGCTCAAAGGGCTGGCGCCAGCGTGGCTCCTGCAACACGCGCTGGCACCGCAGAGGCTGACGCGCCTGTGTTCACTCATCACGCCAATGTTGGCGATGCGCATGTTGCACGGGCAGGGGTTGTCCCCTGTCGAGGTGCAATGGAAGCGTTCCGATCATCAAGCACAACCGCCCGATAGCGCCATTGCCATTCGCGCGACGCAACCGATAGCGCCGCCAAACTTTTCCCTTGCTCAGCGCCGCGCCGTGCAATATGCGGCCGCCTGCTGGGGAATGGAGGATGCGCGCACACTCTGGTTTGCCTGGAATGTATTGTTGATGCATCAACCCGGCTATCTGGAACGCAAGGAGAGTTTGCAGCGCATCGACGTGGCGCGATGGTTGGCAAGCTGGTCTGCGGATGAACGTGATCTCTCGCCTCGTGTTTGGAATGATGAAAGGAAAGATCAAATCCCCCCCGGCTCCCCTTTGTCAAAGGGGGGGATGACTGATAAGAAGCGAAGTGAAGTGGCAGAGCACGAGCAGGCTTTTTTGCCTTTGCATGAGCCTACCAGTTCCCCACTTTCGCAAATTGTGGCTAGGGGGAATTTATCGGAACGTGGGCGCGATTCAGTTGTTGACCGAGATGCGCAACAAACTGAAACCAAACACACCCCGGCAAGCGAGATGGTAGCGCCTTTCAGCCAACATGCCGGTTTCGCCTTTGTGATTCCCCTGTTGCAGCGTCTCGGCATGAGCGAGTTGCTGCTACGCAATGACGTGTTGCTGGAATTCGATTTCCCGCGCCGCTTGCTGTGGACCATGGCCGAGCGTTTTGCCGTGGCAGAGGATGATCCGGTGCGACAGTTGTTTGAAGCGTGGGAGCCAGGCGCCGATTCCATGTTGGAGAATGTTTGTCTTCCTGAACTCTGGCCACGGATGACGACCCTGTTCGGTCGCCCATTGTCGCACCATCCAACAGCGTTGCGTGACGTGATCAACACCACACAACTCATGGCCGCGGCCTATCTGCGTCGCTTTTGCGGTATATCACTGCGTACCTTGCTGCAACGTCCAGGCCGTGTGCTGCTGACACCGACGCACTGGGATGTGATTTTTGACATCAATCAAACCGACCTGCGCTTGCGCCGCGTCGCGCTCGATACCAATCCGGAATGGGTGCCGTGGTTAGGCAAGGTGGTGCAGTTTCATTACGACAGCGAAGGACAACGCTATGGTTAGCGAGACCAAGCATCGCCGCGGCGGTGAAAGCAATGACGCGAGCAGCGAGTCGGTATTCACCTTGCGCGACGTGGCGTTGGCCTACCTTGGCCGCTTGATGTTCAGCGACGAAAAGGTCGAGCCCTTGGGGGCCGAGCAAGCGTACCTCTTTCATCACTACCAACCCATGCGCCGGATCGCCGATCTGAGCAAGGCACTGCATCGCTGCTTGCAAAGGCCGGCCGACGTGGACGCGCAACTGGCAAAAATAGTCCGCATATTGCAGTTAGGCGATGTTGAAGTGGTGGCGTTGATCTTCGCCTTGCTGGTGGAAGAGGAGCCGATGGTCGGCCGCGTGCTGGCCCATGTGCAGGCGCCCGTCGGCGGGTCGCGCCCCGCCCTCGGCATGCTTGAGGCTGCGCTGGCGCCCGTGCAGCAGCAGCGATGGATTACCGGCGACTTGCTCGCAGGGCCTGCGTTGGCGAGTGGATTGTTGCAATTGCTCAACGAACAGGCGCCGTATCCTGAACAAATGGTGAAGGTGCCGCTGGGCCTTGCCTTGCTGCTGCGCGGCCATTCGTTTTTCTGGCCGGGCACGCGCCCGGTGACTGGAGCCAATCTCAAAATGATGGATCGGTCGTCCAGGCTAGGCGCGGACCCAGCGAGGAGCGGAGTTTACACAGAAGTAAATGAGCACCGGAGCAGGGTCCGCAACAACGCATGGGCGACCGAGACACATATTGAGATTGGTTCTACGGAAGAGACGGTACGCTTGCCGTTATCCACCCTCGAAACCGCCGACCGCCAGGCGCGCGCGCTGGGCCGCAGCGCCCACGGCGTGCTGGTGATTCGTTCCGCCTCGCAGCGGGAGTCACGCGCGGTGGCCGCTGAGGTGGCCGCACAACTGGGTCATGAGGCGTTGCTGATCTCGCCCGGCGCCACCGACCTGAAGGGCTTGGGCGTGGCGTGCCTGCTCGGCGAGCGATTGCCCGTGTTCGAGTATGGCCTGAGTGGCGATGAACAAGTCACCGTGCCGGAACTGGCGGCCTATAGCGGCCCGCGTCTGGTGCTGGCTGGACCCGACGGCCAGATCGCCGTCGGCCGCGGTTCCGTTTTGCAATGGAGCCTGACGCCGCCGTCACGCCACGAACGCCACCAGTTGTGGAATGAATATCTCAACGAGCCGGCATTGGCCGAACAGTTGGCGCGCGAACACATTCACTCCACGGGGCGCATTGCCGAATTGGCGCAACTCGCGCAGCGCGAGGCGCAGTTGTATCAACGCGACAAACCACGAATAGACGACATCCGCCGCGCCGCGTGGGAAGCGGAGGCGGGGCTGATCGGCAATCTGGCACAACCCATCAAAGCGGAAATACCAGACGAGGCATTAGTGCTTTCCAAAACGGTGACGGAAGAGCTGGAACAACTGCTGGCGCGTTGCCGCTGCCGCGAAAATCTCGATGCCGAACTCGGCGTCACCATCAAGGCGCGCTATCAACAAGGCGTGCGCTCGCTGCTGGTGGGCCCCTCCGGCACAGGTAAAACGCTGGTGGCGAGTTGGCTTGCCACTAAACTCGGCTTGCCGCTTTATCGCGTCGATCTCGCCTCCGTGGTGAGCAAATACATCGGCGAGACCGAGAAGAATCTCGCCACGCTGTTGGCGCGCGCCGAACACAGCGAGATCGTGCTGTTGTTCGACGAGGCCGATTCGCTGTTCGGCAAACGTACCGACATCAAAGACTCCAACGACCGCTTCGCCAATTCGCAGACTAACTATTTATTGCAACGCATCGAGTTCTATCGCGGCATCGTGCTGCTCACCAGTAACAGCCGCGACCGCTTCGACTCCGCCTTCACCCGCCGCCTCGACAAGGTCATCGAGTTCCCCATGCCCACGCCGCAGGAACGGCGCGCGCTCTGGTATTCCCATCTCGGCGGCCATCATCAACTCAGCGTCAAACAGATCAACCAACTCGCCGTCGGCAGCGACCTCGCCGGTGGCCACATTCGCAACGCGGTGTTGACGGCGGCGGTGGAGGCGCGCGATGCGGGACGGTCGATCGCATTCAACGACGTGGTGGTGGGGCTGGCCGGTGAATACCGCAAGCAAGGGCGGCAATTTCCCGCGGAGCTGAGGCGGTATGAGAGACCGTTGCCAGGGAATGAAGGCTAGCGCAACAAATGAGCGCCGTCGCCGTTCAAGCCAAGGAAAACAACAAGGCCGTAAAGGCGGCGGCTAACGTCACACCTGAAGCACAGACGGAAGACTCGACGCAGTCAGGTGCGGTCATCGGCATGCCGCTGTTTCTCAATGGTGCCGGGCGCACTGCTGCGGTGACACCGCCGCCCAATTCAACTACCTCGCCTCAGATTCAAAGACAACCTGACACGAAGCAGCTGGAGCCGGAAGAGATGATCCCCGGCAAACACGGCAATGTCGATATCCAGCGCCAGCCTGTCGAGGAGGAAGAGGAAAAACTGCTACAGCCGCAACGCCTCGACTCGGTAACGCAACGCCAGACGCTAGAAGAAGAGGAAGATACTGTCCAACCAAAACTCACCATCGGTCAGCCCGGCGACGAGTATGAGCATCAGGCCGATAGTGTGGCGGAACATGTGATGCGCATGCCGCAGTCTGCTTCGAACCGGTCCGTCGAAGGAGAACAGGCGCGCACCGTCCAGGCAAAGACCATTACGCCGCTTTATATTCAACGCCTCTGTAGCAAGTGTGAAGACGAACTGTTGGAGCAGAAAGGATCGGCACCGACGGTCCAATCCAAGCCCAATACCGAATCTGCACCGGCGCCGACGCGCAAACTAACGCAAGCACTGCAATCACCAACCGGCGGCACGGCATTACCACCCGAGGTGCAATCACGTGTCGGCGGGACACTGGGCAGTGACCTGAGTCATGTCCGCGTCCATTCGGACAACACGGCCCAGGAGGCCGCGCGCTCGATCAATGCCAAGGCTTTCACCCATCGCAATCACATCTATCTCGGCAGAGGAGAAAGCGATCGCGATGTGTCGTTGATGGCGCACGAAGCAACGCATGTAGTGCAGCAGGGTGCGGCACCTCAACGCGGTGATAATGACGCCAATAACGGCCAGCAACTTCCCGCTAGGGTCGAACAGATAGAAACGGGCGAGACCGGCGTAGCGGGTAATGATCAGGAAGAAACCGCCACGGCGACACAACACCGTGAACAAGGCACGAGCGAATCCCAGCCACAGCCGGCCGAGACTGAAAAACAGCAAGCAGAATCTCAACAACAACCAACACCTGAAGAAGAGACACAATCCGCGCCTGCCGCCCAAGCGGAGCATGAGGAAGCCACACAGCAGGCCGCCGAGCCGACGCAGGTAACGGCGTCTGCCGCGCAAGGTGCGCAAGAGGTACAGTCGGCTGAAGTGGATGCCGTTGCTGAAACTGTTGAAACGGAAAGCGGAGGTGTTGAAACGGGCGGCGAAGCCGGAACCGAAACAGCGCCCGCCAGCGACAGGCCCGGTGGGGAAGACACCTCGGCCGCGACCCTGGCACGCATCGCGGCCGCGCCCGACACCATCCTCAAGCCGCATGTGGCGTCACAAGCTGAACTGATCAACGCCGATAGTCTCGCTACGGAGCTTCAACTCACCACGCTGGCGGAACAACGTCGCCAAGAGGTGAGCACGCAATTCCTCATTGCCCGTGTCGACATGGTGAGTTTTGTCGAAAGCCATATCGCAATGGCGCAGCAGTTTATCGCCGCCAAACAGGAGCAAGCCACCGCGACGACGACAAACGCACTCGCCATGGCGCAGGTGACGGTTCTATCCACGATGGCGACCATCGAGGCGCAGAGCAGCAGGATTGCCGCTGTAATCAGCGGTATGGCTGAAAGCGCCGCCGCGACCGTGCAGTCGACCGTCGGCGGCATCGCCGGGCAAATCGCCAATCTCATCAACTCCATACCGCTGCCTGATCTGCCTGGTGTCGAACAGGCAAGGCGTGCCGCTGCGGGGCTGGTGAGCAGTGCGGCGGCGATGGTCAACAATTCGTTGGGCCGCGTACTAAACATGATCCGCCGTGCCTTGAGTGGCGGGATGAATCTCTTGAACGGTTTTCTCCGCACCTTCAGGCGCATGATTGACCAGACCTTCGCGTTGATGTCGCGAGCCATTAACCACATCACGCAAACACTCTTCCGGATGCTCAATCGGGTGCTCACTCAAATTGTTTCGACGCTGCGACGGGTTTTGTATGGCGTCATCATTCCCACGTTGTTGCGGGTAGAGAGTAGTGTCATCCGCGCCGTTACTGAACAGGAGAGGCAATCGCTTGAGGATGTCAGGACCAACAGACGGCAGCACCTCGACGCCTTGGCTGCGGCGATTTCGTTGGAAGGCGGCACGGAAGAGGGCGCAGCGGCTGAGGCCGTGAGTATCGAAGACTGGGTTGCCGCGGTCGAGGAAATCGGCCGGTCGGCGCTCAGTAGCAATCGTCTCATTCTCCAATCCTTCATTGAACAGACCAGCGGCTTTGCGGCGTTGTTCATCACCACGCTGAGATCGGTCATTGGCCAAATCATCCAAGCCATCGTCGGCCGCGTAACACAGATGATTACCTCGGTGATAGAGGCGGTCTCGCGCTTGTTGCAGAACATCACCCAAATGGTGGATGCGCTTATTTCCTTCCTGCAAGGGTTGATTCAGGGCTTTTTGTCCGCACTGGAGCGGGTGGTCGAGTTTGTTAGAAACGCGGTGCAACGGCCTGTCGATGAGCTGATCGAATTTGCCGGACGGACACTGGCGCGGATCAGGGATACGGTGAGCCGTTACATCGGCAGGTTGTTTGGCGGCAGCGGGCCGACGTGGGCGCCGTCACCGATGCCGATTCCTGTCCCTATCCCGACACCGGTGCCACCGATACCCGAACCACTGCCGGTGCCGGTACCGGTTCCAGCTCCCGTACCGACGCCCACGCCGACGCCGACTCCATCCCCTGGGCCGACACCGGATGAGGTGATCATTATTCTCATCATCGTAGTCGTCCTCATCATCCTGCTGATCCTGCTCTACCTGTTGTACAAGTGGCTGACCCGGCCAAGGTTGCCGGCGCCGCCCAAGCCGCCGAAAAAGCCGAGCGGCAAGGAGTATGATCCGGGCGATCCTTACAACGTCAGATATTCGGTGCCCCTGGTAAAAAACAATATTCAGGCGTCGGCGGGCGAGAAACTTATCTTTGGCGTTCAAGCATCTGACAAAGACAGAATGCGTCCCATCGGCACGGCGGCTTGGACCAACATCGATCCGGGGACGGGACCCTATGAGATCGAATATCAAGTGGATCGCGATGCCGATTTTCTCACCGCCGGCAGCGGCAAGAAGAAACATATCGATCCCACATTAGAGAGCCGCAACATATATTTGTTTATCGAAAACACTTGGCGTGGTCGCACCATCACCGTGACAGCGACCATCAAGGACAAGGCCTTGCCCGCCGTGTCGCCCGATATCGGCACCACCCGGGATACGGACCATACTATTACCTGGACCATCATCGGCCGCGCCAACACCTGCCCGACGGGGTTGACCCGCGTAGCGGGACCAGGGGCTGTCTGGACGCCCGCACCGGCGCGTTACACCTATGAGGCGACACCGGAAATCAATCCGCCCGGCAGGCCTAATTATGAAAACCAGACCGTGCTGGAATCGTTTGCCAATACCAAGGCGAATGGTTTCACCATGGCCGATTTGAAGGCGAGCTGGAAGGCAGCGAATCCAACCCTGAATACACCGGACAAGGTGGCCAACTACCTTTACGGTGTCAGTAATAACGGTACTTTCGTATTCAACAATCGTGACCGGATCAGAGACAAACATGACGGTTTTGGCACCACGTCGCCGTTCGAGCCCGCGGCTTTAAATCGCGCCAGTGGAGTAGGCTATCAGAAAGACCAGACCTACTCCTGCGCCAGCACCAGCATCGGCGCGTGCTTGATCGAACGGCGCTATAGCACGGCAGCAGGTATCCGTGTGAGGAAGAGCGGGCCATAAGCTTCTATGAATAGGTGGGTACGACCATGAGGGCAGAAGAGTTCGACGACAAGATAAGGCAGGCAAGGGAGCAAGTTGAAGCGCGGAACATTGCTCCCCGCTTACCGGAGGAAATGCTGCTCGAACGACTTCGTGCCGACATGTACACCTATGATGGCACCATCCTCGAAACGGTGTACGCCTGGCGTAACTATGAATCGACATACGACTGGCGCGAGGCCGAGATTCCCTATCCGCAAACCCGGCGCTTGATCGATCTTCTGCTCCCATATACCAAGCGACGCCTTATGCTCAATGCCACGCTTTTGTCCATCAACGGCGAAATTTTTCATGAGTTCGGCAAAATCGATTCAGCCGTCGAGGCCTATATGGACGCCGTGGATAATCTGCACGAAATGCACCTCGATGTGGACAGCAAACGTATCTACAGCATGATGACCCTGGGCCACCTCCTGCTGTTGCAGGGTAACAAGCCGAGCGCGGAAACGCTTTTCCTCGATGTGTTGAGTTATCCCTGGTATCTGGTGAGGGAAGCGGAATTGCAGTCGCTGTTGCGTGAGTATTACATCAAGGCCGGGCAGGGGTTGATCCAATGCAGGCGCGGCAACCTTGCCGCATTGGAGGAGATTTTTTTTGTGCCCGCGACACACTCTGAATTGTCGCCGCTATTGCATAAGGCCATTGAAGAGGCCGGTGGACATGTCGAGTGATTGTATCGGCAACGGTTAAGGGCTAGCTTTATCGAATAGGGGCGCACAATTCACGCATGGAGGGAGTGCCAATGCAAGGTCAGTTACAGCAGTCTCCCGAGCATCGTGTGCAGCGGGCACCTCGACCGTCGGCGGAAGCGGAAGCGGAAGAATCGACGCCGGGTTTGCCGCGCTACCTGCGCGAATCGTCACCCGACGCCGGAGTGCCGGATGCAGGTCCGACGGACGCAAGCGTGCCGCTGCCTGCTGGAGTGGAAGAGGTGGAGGAGGTGGAGCCTGCTCCACCGAGCAGCCCCGACGCCTGCTCTACATGGGATGAGGAAAATCGCAAGGAGCGTTTTCGTCGCCGCACGTTTTCGGCACTCAACTTTCGACCCTCGGCCGGTTACGGAAAATTCGATGCGTACTACTGGCCGCGCCTGTCGCTGATGGCCGCTATCGTGAAGATGAAGTTCAACTTCGTTCAGGCCGAAGATACGCCCCCCATCCCGACGCTGTTTAGCATGATTATTGCGGGACAAGATATCAGCCGCTATTTCTGGACCGATCCGCAAAAGCGTCAGTATGAACGCGATTACGAGCAAACCATCTCCAGGCAATGGTCCTTTCAGCACACCTTCCGTTCCAGCAAGCCGTGCTGGCCATTTAGCGCCGACCCTCATGTGACGCCGCGAATCACGAGCGATGTGGCCAATTCGCATTTCAATGTGACCGTCTTCAAGATGTCGAGTCCCGCGGGGCAGCGCACTTCATCCTTTCGTGCCCGCAATCCCGGAACGGCAGGGTGGCGGGGCACGGGTGAATTGGATGAGAACGACGTCAACGAAATGCAAAACCGATTCAGCACCGACGTGGCGCGTTCGGAGCGTCAGCGGCTGGAGCGCGCGATTTCCGCTGCCATGGCCTCACCTATTCTGTTCGGCCACAACAGCGCCGCGATTCAATCACCGTTCGATGCGCGGCTTCGCACGCTGGCCGCTACGATGAAGGCCAAGAACCCATCCGATCCCGCCATCCCCGTCATAATGCGCGGCTTTGCCAGCGCGGAAGGACGACGCGGACGTAACGAGAAGTTGTCGCGCGAGAGGGCCGAAGCCGTCGCCGGAGTGTTGCGCGGCGCCGGTGTGCCGCAGCCTTTGATCATTGACCCTCGCGGCCCGGTCGGTGCACTTAACGATGCCGCCAATCGCAAAGTCGAAATTGTTCCTGACAGCAGTTTCGAGACGGGCTATACCGGCAACCGGTTCTCCCCTGCAGGCCACGAGTTCGGTCATGCCATCGGCAATCCCGATGAATACAGCAACTACACCAGCGGCGACCTGGGCACGAAACAACAAGCCTTTGTGAATCTCGCGCGGCAAGCCGGCGTATCGCCACCCGACCGTTGGGGCGACCGAACGGCAAGCGTGATGTCGACGGGCGAGGACGTACTGCCGCGTCACTATCTCACCATTTGGGAAGCGTTGGGCCACATGACCACGCCCGACATCACCCGCAATGAGTGGAGCATCGACTGAAGAGAGTCACCTCCTCATCGAGTACCGCAAGATTTTCCTGCTCGCCACTGCTCCTCTTCATGTATTCAAAATATTGTTATCGCTAGATAAAGGCTTGTCTGATTGATTCTCAGAATAGGGACAACGATACTCAGGTGCGTTGTCGTCTACGAGGAGGTGACGTATTGCTCTAATGGGTGGGCGGAGTGCCCTATACGGATATTGAAACCCAATGTCGTAAATGGAAGACAAGGAGGTTGTCATGACAGCAGGAACAGTGTTTTCCCAGGCACTTGAGCGGATGGGAGTCAGTAAAGCGGATTATGCCGCTATGTTGAAACAACAGACTTCGGCATCGAATTCGCCCATGGTGCTGAAGACCACGACGCTTACCGACCTTGATCATGCCCGTCGGCAAGTGGGTGCCCAAGCACCGCTTGCCGATGTCAGCCATCCGCTTGTCGCAAATGTATTGCGAGGAGCCGCCAATGTCGCCGACAAGGACTATGAAACATTGGGTTATTTGGCATCACTTCATGTGTTTGGCGGCGTTGACCTTCCCGGTCCTGTAAAGGACAAAATCAATCGCGCGTTTTTTCCTGTCGATATGCCGTTGCTGGCCGGCGGCGAACTCTATATCAAAACGGGTCAACAAGTGGTCCTCAATTCGCCCGGACCTGTCGCCTATGAAAAAGTCACCATAGAGGATGGTGGAGCACTTGTGCTTGCCAACACTATCAAGCTTTCCATTCAGCAATTGGTCAAGGCCGCGAAGAGCGCCGGTAAATAGGGAGGAAATGACCATGGGATATTATGCGCCTTATGACATTGACGTCGTGGATAGGGATGGGACCAACGGAGCATCCGGTGCCGCGGGGGGAGACGGTGCTGCGGGGCAAGCCGGGAGCGATGCTTCTTGCGGCTGGTGTGGTGCGACCTGTTCAAACGGCACAGAAGGGGGCGGCGGTGGCGGCGGTCAGGCGGGCCGAGACGGCGCCGCAGGTGGTGATGGTGCCAATGCACCCGCGGCGGTAACGATCACTATCGGTGATTTGATATCAACCGGCGGCGGGGATCTAACTGTATATGGTGCCGGCGGTAACGGTGGTATCGGCGGTAATGGTGGCGCCGGAGGCAGGGGCGGTGACGGTGGCCGTGGCGGCAACGGCGCCGCTTGCGCTTCGTGCAGTTGCAATGGCGGCAAGGGTGGTAACGGTGGTGATGGTGGTGCCGGCGGAAACGGTGGTCGCGGCGGCAATGGCGGCCTTGGTGGTTTGGTAACGGTCTCCTACGATAAGAAAACTGCAAAGATTGGCGTCATACCCGTAGAGGGATTCGGGCGAGG
>Ga0299912_10001247_pt1 | contig 20597 bp, 29 predicted proteins | sample RVTome_2_FD_207667 | JGI IMG/M metagenome (GOLD analysis project Ga0299912, IMG submission 207667) | Soil microbial communities from uranium-contaminated site in the Upper Colorado River Basin, Wyoming, United States - RVT95D214 (version 2) ... | reverse complement strand
TCTGGGGCCGATGGTGAGTTATGGCTATGTTTGAGCAATTGACTGAAAGACTCGGGTCTGTTTTCAAGAAAATTACCGGCCGCGGCCTTCTTAAGGAAAGCGACGTTAAGGAGGCCATGAAAGAAATCCGGGTGGCTTTGCTGGAGGCCGATGTCAATTATAAAGTAGCCAGGACTTTAATCGCCGATATCGAAAAACGGGCAGTCGGCGATGAAGTAATTAAATCGATCAAGCCCGGGCAACAGGTCGTTAAGATTGTCAATGACGAATTGACCAAGTTGCTCGGTGGGAGATATGCGCCGCTCAGCGAATCGCCTCAACCGCCAACGATCATCATGATCGCCGGTCTGCACGGCGGCGGCAAGACGACCTTCGCCGGCAAATTAGCCAGACGACTAAAGCAACAAGGCAAGCATCCGTTGCTGGTGGCCGCCGATATTCACCGACCGGCCGCTAAAAAGCAACTTGAAATCCTCGCCGATTCGATCGATGTGCCTTTTTACACGAGCGGGGCGAGCGCCGTCGGAATTTGCCGCGAGGCCATCCAATATGCCAAGCAAAACCTGCATGATCGGGTCATTCTGGACACAGCCGGCAGACTGCAAATAGATGATGAGCTGATGGCTGAACTGGCGGAGATCAGAAAAAAGACTAATCCGGCTGAAGTTTTATTTGTGGCTGACGCGATGACCGGGCAGGAGGCCGTTAATGTAGCTACCGTATTCAATGAGCGAATTGGGCTGACCGGCGTCGTTTTGACAAAGCTCGATGGCGACGCCCGCGGCGGGGCAGCGCTTTCGATTAAAGCAGTTCTCGGTATTCCGATCAAGTTCGTCGGCGTTGGCGAAAAAATGGAGGCGCTGGAGGAATTTCATCCGGAGAGGATGGCGTCGCGAATCCTGGGGATGGGTGATATCGTCGGGCTGGTCGAAAAGGCTCAGCAGGCCATCGATATTGAGCAGGCCCAAAAGCTCGAAAAAAAGCTCAAAAAACAGGAATTTACATTTGAGGACTTTTTAGATCAGCTCAAGCAGGTGAAAAAAATGGGGCCGCTCGAATCGATTCTGGAGATGATCCCGGGAGTGGGCGGCAAATTAAAGGGGCTGCCGATCGATGATAAGGCTCTGCCCCGGATTGAGGCGATCATAAATTCGATGACACTGGCCGAACGCCGTAATCCGTCGCTCATAAACGGCTCCCGTCGCAAACGGATCGCGCGGGGCAGCGGAACATCGGTTCAGGATATCAATGTTTTATTAAGGCAGTTTGCCCAGATGCAGAAAATGATGAAAAATATGTCGAAATTCAGTTTCAAAGGACTTCCGAAAGGATTCCCGATTTAAACCATAATCGAATTGTTGCAGGAGGAATAGTGGCGCTGACAATCAGATTACGCAGGATGGGCGCTAAGAAAAGACCATCTTACAGGATAGTAGCCATAGACACCAAAAAGGCCCGTGATGGCAGGTTCGTGGAGATCCTCGGCTGGTATAATCCAATCGAGAAGCCGGCGAAGATCCAATTTCACGAGGAGAAAATATTCAAGCATCTCGATAATGGGGCCAGGATTTCCGATACGGTTTCCAGCCTGTTCAAACAAACCGGGTTGGCAGGCAAATATTTGAAAAAGAAAAATGGCGAAGACGTATCTGAGTTGAAGATATCCGATACCATTAAGGAAAGAACCAAAAAGAAAAAGAAGAAAACCGCAAAGGCTGAGTAAGGCAACTCAAGCTGAACCACATTCGGTAAAAGGAGGCGATTGTGAAGGAATTCATCGTATTCATCGCTCGCGCGCTGGTTGATCATCCTGATAACGTCGAAGTCTCCGAGGTTGAGGGTGAAAAAACTACAGTCTATGAATTGAGAGTTGCTCAGGAGGACCTGGGAAAGGTGATTGGGCGGAAGGGCCAAACTGCCAAAGCCATCAGAACCTTGATTGCGGCTGTTTCAGCTAAGAAAGGCAAACGGGCCTTACTGGAAATTCTCGAATAGTGTGCATCCCGAAAAGGATACCCTGGTTGCCCTGGGGCTGATCCTTCGGCCCCGGGGGCTATCAGGCGAATTGGTGGTCAGGCCATATCGCGAAGATACCCGCAGTTTTCGAAAAGGCTTATCCGTAATCCTGATAGGGGAAAAGTCTGAATTGCATTCGACGATAGAATATGCCCGAAGATCGGGTCGTGACTTCGGGGTCAAACTGGCGGCCATCGATGATCGCCAGGCGGCTATTGGCTGCCGCAATTTCGAATTATGCTGCCGATTCGATCAATTGCCGAAACAGGAACCGGATGAATATTATATTTTCGACCTGGTCGGCTTGAAGGTCATCGGCAAGCGGGATGAAGAGATCGGTTTTGTCAGCGAAATTATGGATATGCCGGCGGCAGATCTGCTCGTGGTCGAAACGGAAACCGGCCCAATCATGGTCCCATTCGCCCGACGATTTATCGATTCGGTATCGTTGACAGATAAAACCATTAAAATAAACTCAATTGACGAATTGCGCGATGAGGATTGACGTCCTGACACTTTTCCCGGATATGATTGATTTGCCCTTGCGAAGCAGCATGATCGGTCGAGCGAGGGAACGGGGCGTGATCGACCTGAGGGTGCATAATATACGCGACTACGCCACCGATAAGCACCACGTCGTCGATGATATACCCTTCGGCGGCGGCAGCGGCATGGTGATGATGGCCGGACCGTTGTATAATGCGATCAAGGCCATCGATCCCGACGATCGATCGAAGAAAATACTGACTGACGCTTCCGGTCAAAAATTTGACCAGGTCATGGCCAAAAAATTAATGACCGACACCTGGCTGCTGATCATTTGCGGCCATTACAAGGGCATCGATGAACGGCTCAAGCAGCTATTTCCCATGCTTGAGGTGTCGATTGGCGATTACGTGTTAACGGGCGGCGAAATTCCGGCACTAGTGTTGATCGACGCCATCGGCCGGCTCGTGCCGGGGGTCATAAAAGAAATATCTTCAGCCGAGAACGATTCATATTTCGATGGTCTGCTGGGGTATCCCGAATATACGCAGCCGCGGATCTTCCAGGGGCTATCCGTGCCCGAAGTTATTGTAAGCGGAGATCACGAAAAAATCCGGCGCTGGCGATTAGCCAGAGCTTTGCAGAAGACGCTCGCCCGGAGGCCGGATCTTTTGAATGACAGAGAACTTGACGAAGAAGAAAAATATCTGCTAAGTATGGAGGATGAAGGTGCTGAAAGTAATTGAGAGCAAATATCTCAAGGAAGACGTTCCCGATTTCCGGACCGGAGATAATATCCGGGTACACGTTAAGATCAGGGAAGGCGACAAGGAGCGGATCCAGGTTTTTCAGGGCGACGTGATCGGGCGCAAGGGCGCAGGGGTCAACGCGACTTTCACGGTGCGTAAGGTCTCGTCCGGCATCGGGGTGGAAAGAATTTTCCCCGTTCACTCGCCGAATATCACCAGGATTCAATTGATCAGGAAAGGCGGCGTACGCAGGGCCAAGCTATATTATTTGCGCGAACGCCACGGGAAAAAGGCGCGCATCGAAACCAAAACCGGCGAAAAATAGCCGCACAGATTCTGCCGTCAATTTTTTATGTCTGCCCGGCCTGAAAATGAGGGGCGACCAGTCCTGCCCATCTCGCTCTGCCTGATCGCCAGAAATGAGGCCTCAAACATGGAAAGGTGCCTGCGAGATTTAGGCGAATTGGCAGATGAAATCCTGGTGCTTGATACCGGTTCAACTGACAATACGCGAGAAGAAGCGGCGAAGTACGGCGCGACAGTTTTCGATTATCAATGGGAAGGACATTTCGCCAAAGCTCGAAACTTCCTGATCAATAAAGCCCGAAACGATTGGGTGCTATGGATTGACGGCGATGAATATTATCCGCCGGAGCTGCTTGGCGAAATTCGTTTGCTATTTGAAACCGGGCCAAAGTTTGACGGCTACTACTTCCCTCGCCGCAATTATTATTTCGGCAAATGGTTACGCCATGGCGGCAATTATCCCGATTATCAGTTAAAGCTTTATAGACGGTCCGGTGCGTCGCTTTATGGCGATCGTATCCACGAAGGCGTCCGGCTGAAAGGGAAAGCTGGCTATCTAACCAATTGCTGTCACCACTATTCTTATCCGACGATCGATAAATATCTTGAAAAAAATTTACAATATTCGACTCTCGAGGCTGGCAAGCTGGACGCAAACGGTGTGACGGTCTCCCCCGTGAACGTCGTCACGTGGATGATTTTCCGACCGGTGACCAGATTTATCAGAAGATATTTTTTCAAAGGGGGTTTTCTGGATGGCATCTCAGGATTAATTGCGGCATTATTCGATGCCTGGGGTTATATTATCAGATATGCAAAACTCTGGGAGATCCGGAAAAACAAGCCGACATCATGATCGAGGTTTTTGGATAGATTTCCATCGGCATATTATGGTGGTAGACCAGCTTTGAACTTGATTTGTGGAGTTGACGAAGCGGGGCGTGGGCCACTGGCAGGACCGGTTATCGCCGCGGCCGTGATCACCGATCCGGGCTTTGTCATCGATGGCCTGAGGGATTCAAAGCAGCTTTCTCCCTCCGCCAGGTTGCTGATAGTGTCGGAAATCATGGCGAAAGCCAAAGGCTATGCCATCGCCGCTGTTTCCTGTCGGATTATCGACAAAATAAATATTCTTCAGGCATCACTGCTGGCGATGCGAACGGCTATAGAGAAACTCCCTATCGAGCCGGAGATTATCTTGGTCGATGGTAACAGACTCGTCCCGGGGATTGATAGACCTCAACAGGCGATTGTTCATGGCGACCGTCTGATACCGCAGATTGCCGCAGCGTCGGTACTCGCCAAAGTCGCCCGGGACGCGCACATGATCGCTATTGCCGATATGTATCCTGAATATGGTTTTGAGCGGCACAAGGGGTATTGCACGCAGGCTCATCTGGCGGCGCTCAACCGGTTCGGGCCCTGCCCGATTCATCGCCGCAGTTTTGCACCGGTGGCCCAGCTTTTCATCCGGGAGCAGGCGTGGCCGGTCTTCTGACAACGGCTACCGCCACAATTTAAGTAAGTCTGCTTTGGTTCATTTATTTTTGGAGATTTGATTTAGCCGAGGTTAGAATTTGTCGGATCGATTCTCTTGCCGCGATTTTTTCCCGAAGTCAGCTTTAATTTCCCTTTGATATTGTCAATTATTTTGTAATCACGTGACCACCACCGACGTATATTCACGCCATGGCGACAGATTTGACACAAGGTTCGATAACCAGGCTTCTTTTCAAATTGTCTTTCCCGGGTGTGCTGTCCTTACTGGGCATGACCATCAATCATTTCATTGACGGAGTCTGGGTGGGCAAAATCGGGCCGGCCGCGCTGGCGGCGATAGCGCCGGCTGCTTTTACCAGCTGGATCGTCTTTTCAATTGTTGAGGTGATGCCCGTTGGCTTGCTGGCTCTGATTTCCAGGTTTTACGGCGAAAGAAATTATGCTGATGCGACCGGATCTGCTTCCAATGTCTTGAAATTCGTGATCTTAATATCAATTATCCTGGCCATAGCCGGAGCGATTTTCTCAAAATATGTTTTCATGGCCATCGGGGTTTCGCCGCAAGTGGTCAAGCTGGGCAATGAGTATTTGATCGTTTTTTCACTGGGTTTGCCGGCGATATTTATCAGCGAGGTGATCTATTCGATTTTGCGGGCGGTCGGCGATACGACAACGCCGATGAAGTTGACGTTGACCGCGATTTCCGTCAATATGATTTTCGATCCGCTTTTGATTTTCGGCATTGGCCCCTTTCCGCAATGGGGCATGGCCGGGGCCGCGCTGGCAACGGTCATGGGGTATTACGTTGCCCTTGCCCTGGCCTTAGAAAAGGTTGCGGGAGGGGTTCTGCCTTTTGGTATCCTGTCGGACCGACGATTGGCGATGGATTTTCGTTTATTATGGCGCGTGGCGAGGATCGGAATTCCGATATCCATTTCGGGAATCGTTTTTTCGCTGGTATATTTAGCCCTATCGCGAGTGGCTTCACCGTTTGGCGATTTCGCGGTGGCATCATTCAGAGTCGGCCAATTGGTCGAATCGATTTCGTACATGGTCTGCTTTGGCTTTGCCCAGGCGACAGCCAGCCTGGTGGGCCAGAACCTGGGGGCTAAACTTCCTGACCGCGCTCAAAAAGCTGCGCGCATGGCCCAGGTCGTGATTTCAGGATTTACTCTTTGCCTTTCCTTCATACTCTACTACTTTGCCTGGCCGATTACATCGATATTCACGACCGACCTGCCGACCACGACTGCCTCCGTGCACTATTTGCAGATTATAGCCCTGTCCCAAATCTTCATGGGCTTCGAGGTTGTCCTGGAAGGGGCATTTTCCGGCGCCGGCGATACGTTTCCGCCGATGGTAGTTTCGATAGTGGGAACTTTGCTAAGAATTCCTCTGGCGATCATTTTTACCGGACCGCTGGGCATGGGGTATCAGGGACTGTACTGGGCGATTACCGTTTCGACAATTTTAAAAGGGATTGTCGTCGCTATCTGGTTCAGCCTGGGGCGCTGGAAAACAAAACAGGTATAAACAGAAAAAGCCCTGAACCCGACGCGGTCCAGGGCCGGCCAAATTTGCGGGAAGTTTATTCTCGAATTTGTTTTTCGTTTCTGGCGGCCTTTCTTTCGATAGCGAATGAAATCGCCAGCGCAATCCCGATCAACATCGGTATTGAGCCGACGGCCATGCCGGTTTTGTCGCCATCGACGATCATTATAAAAGAAAAGCCGAGGCCGATAGCAATCCAGATCAAAGACGCCTTGAGTGTGCTGTAGGGCGATCTGGCGGTTTTTAATTCCGGAACGGGCAGGCCTTTGTCAATAGCCATCTTATAGGCCTCGATCTCCATCTGGCGCTTTTTCATGCCCACTAATAATAAGACGATGGCGATGGCAGCCGCCATGGTGAACACTGTCACAACTACAATAATTGCAGTCACGTCTATGCTCTCAAATGGCATCTCGTTCTCCTTTCGTTTTAGCCATATGACACGGCGAGCCGAAAAATTGTTACAAAAAATGTCATACAAATATGTGCTGTCGGTGTAACAAAATTTTCGTATAATATGTCATGATATGGGATCCGGTATGATTTATCAGATGACTGAATTTGTCGGCACCAAAGTGAAAAGAGCGGCTTTAAGCCTCCGCGCAAAACTCGTAATGCCCGATGCGCAATTAATCGAGCTGGTGCGGTCAGGCAACCATGACGCATTCGGCGAACTGCTTAAGCGACATCAGGATTTCGTTTACCGGGCGGCCTGGGGGTACCTGCGCGATTCCGACTGGGCCAGGGATGTTTGCCAGGAGGTTTTTTTGAAAGCCTACTCGGGTCTGCCTTATTTTCGGAACGAATGCTCTTTTCCGGGCTGGCTTTATAAAATCTGCAAGAATCAATGCTTAAATCTATTGAGGAAGCACAAGCTCGAAGTCGAAGCAGAAATTGTAATCCCCGCCGCCACGAGCACGAACGAGCCACTCAGGCTTGGATTGCAGAAGCTGATCGATGAGCTGCCACCCGATTACAGGGAAGCGATAATCCTGCGTTACTATGACGACCTGAAGTACAATCAGATTGCCGAAATACTGGGTGTGGATATCGGGCTGGTGAAAATTAGACTTCACAGGGCCAGGCAAATTTTGAAAGACCTGGCCGGGGATATAAAAGATGAAGTGCTCTGAAATCGAAAAACTGCTGACTAATGATAATTTCGACCTCGAAATTGTCGAAACTCATTTGAAAAACTGTGCGGATTGCGCGGCCAGATTTGCTGCCGATTTAAAGCTTGAAAGGGCGCTTCGCGGTCTTGCCCGCATACCGGGGACCATCGATATTTCCGCCGAAATTCAAGGTATTCTTTTCGACTCTCAAAAAGCCCGCCACAGGCTGAGATTCGTGCGCGGGTGGGTGTGGGGAGTAGCCATCAGCGCTTGTTGCGTCATATTTTTGTTCGTTACGCCGACGATCTTTGGCTGGCTTGCTTCAGGCTACGAAACGGGTTTAGGCCTTATCGACGAATTAGCCAGAATCGGCCGAATTGGTCTGGAGGCCGCGCTTAATTCCGGTTTGGATAATGATCTTAAGCTGCCGCTGCTGGTTTGTCTGGGCGGCGTCTTGACGGCGATTGCTAATCGCCTCTGGCAAGAATTCAATGAGCTGATGCATTAGTGGCGCCTGCCAATAAAAAAGGGCGCGAATCACAATCCACGCCCGCAGGATGCGAATAGGCAGCAGTCTTACTTTCTTCGGCCGATCTCCCTCATTTTATTTCTTAAATCCGGATTTTCAGCCATCTTCTCCAGCATAATATCGGGCATGCCATCATGCGCCAATAACTCGGACAGCATTAATTCGCGATTAGCGGCCTGCTCGCCCAGACGGTCGATTATTGTTTTGACCCAGGCTGTATCCGCCAACAACTGATTGGCCATTTCCGACTTGATTTGTTCATCCTCCATCATCCGGCTCATCAAGTAACCCTTGGTTTCCGGATTACTCAGTATTTGATCTAAGGCCTTCTGCTGATCACAACCGGCGATAAACGCGGCGGAGACCAGCAGCAAAGCGACGAAGGCTGTGAATTTTTTCAACATTACCTCCTCGAACCCGGTTTGCATTTATTGTAGAGCTGTAATAAATCGTTACGCTATATTGAGTCAAGGGAATTTTAAAAAAGCCTTGACCTTGGCGAGTTCTATATCCTATAAGCAGATCATCGATGGCGACTTTCGATGCAGAAGCTATTGCCGCAGCTTTCGGGAAATACCTGAAAAGGAAAAACCTGAAAGTTACGGCTGAGCGCCTGAATATTCTGGCGGAGGCCCTGGCTACCGAGGGGCATTTCGAGGCCGATGACCTGTTAGTGATTCTGCGGAAAAAAAACCGGAAAACTTCAAGGGCCACGATTTATCGAACTCTCGTCATCCTGGCGGAAGGCGGCTTTTTGCGCAAAATTTGCCTGGGGGATAGGGCCGCCCAGTTTGAAAAATCAACCGGGCAGCCGCGCCACGACCATCTGATTTGTCTTGGCTGCGGCACCAAATTCGAGTTCGTCCTGCCTGAATTGCCTGATTTGCAGGATCGGCTTTGCCGTCAATTCGGTTTTGCGAAAAGCGACTACTGCTTCCAGATTTTCGGTTTATGTGCCGATTGCGCCGCCGCAAAAAATGAATAACGAAGAAAAAATCCTCAATGAATACCTGCAAAGACGGGGCCTAAAAAGAACCGGCCAGAGATCCAGAATCCTGGATGTGTTTTTGTCGACCACCGGGCATATTTCGGCCTACGAGCTTCATGCGCTAATCAAAAAGCGTTACTCCAATATCGGTTTTTCGACCGTTTACCGGACCCTGAGGATTTTTGTCGAGAGTGAGCTGGCCCGGGAGGTAAATTTCGGGGATGGCCAGGCCCGCTATGAAAAAGCCTTCAAAAAAAGAACCCATGGCCATATAATCTGCACCGGGTGCGGCAAAGCGGAAGAATTTATTTCCGAGGCAATTGAATCGGAGCAAGACCAGATCATTGCGAAATTTGCCTATAAGCCCCAGGGGTATCGATTCGAGATTTACGGCCTCTGCCGTGCTTGCCAGAAATAGCGCTCCGCCTGAAGATTAAATTTCTGACCGCTATTCAAACGGATCGCATTGGTTCATGCAGACGGAAGACGTTAATTAGCGAAGCGACCAAGCAGATCGCGGTAATGGCAAAAAGCGCCGGATAATCCAACAATTCGATTATCAAACCACCGACACCGGACAAGAAAATTGTGGGGGCGATTAGCGTATGCACCAACCCGATTGCGACCGGCCGGCTTGCATCGTCGACAATTTCCAGCAAATAATTCAGATACCCCATGCTCGTGCCGCTCATGGCCGCACCGGTAAAGAAAAACACGAGACCGTAAATAAAATAGCCAGGATTAAGGTGAAAAGCATAAAATGCCAGGATCGGGGGGATGATTGCGCATAAAACGGCCAATTTCAGCAGAAACTTATTCGATATTTTATCAGAGACCCGGGCCCATAATATATTCAATCCAAGATAGCCAATCATTTCGAAAGAAAGATAACTTGCCGCCAGCGGCCGGGATATCCCCAGACGGCTGGTAGCCATGATGATGTAAAATGGCGATGCCAGCAAATACGAATTGGTCAGAAAACGGGCAAAAATCAGGCGCCGAATATTCGCGTTATTTTTAAATATGTTTAAGCCGGCAATGAGATTCTCTCTAAAGGTAGTTTTGATACCGGCGGGCGCCATAGGCCTTTCGTTGACAAAAGCAAATGTTATCAGGCCCAGCGCGATTGCGGCAAGTGCAAGCAAATATAGATACCCGAAATTGACCGGGAAACTGTGGCTATCGATAATTATTTTCACGATCGGTCCGGCCAGGGCGGCCAGAAGACCCCCAAAAAACATCCTCATGCCGAAAAGGGTGCCTCTTTTATTGATCGGTATCATCTTCCCTACGATTTCCATGAACGAAATGCCGGCAAAACCCGAAGCCAATGAGTATAAGGCGAAAAGCAGGCCAAACCAGATTAAAATCAGCCGGGGCCGAGTCGGGCCAAAAATGAAAATCGAGGCAACTGCCGCTGAAAATAGCAGCACCCTCACGATTGACAGCCGATTGTAAAAACCGAGCACCAGCGGCCGGCCGATGATCAAGGCGCCGCCGAATAACTGGGGCAGATACCAGCAAAAATCTTCAAGACTGGAAAAGGCCCCGATCAGCACGTTTGAATCGGTCAGGCCGGAGACAAACAGGGGGATGATAGTCGCGCCACTTAAGAAGGCCAGGGCCAGGTTAAAAAAGATACCATTAAGAATTCCCAGCGTCAAATTGCGCCGCAGGTGCGGATTATCTTCAAACATGCGGCCATATTATTGCCGGCAAAGCCTATGTCAAGGAAAAGATTGACCGGCCCTGAAGCGCTGGCTATATTCGAAAGATGACGCCGCTTGCATTTGATCCCTCAGGCAAATTCGCCAAAATCGAGCCGGAAGCCAAAATTATCTGGGTGATAGGCTTTGCGATCGCAATTCTGGCAGTCAATTCATCCTGGTCGCAACTGGCCATGCTTTTGGTTTTGGTGCTTTTTGCCATCTATGGTGGTTCGAGTCTCCGTCAGATGATCGATTATTTCAAAATCTTCATCCCAATTTTGCTGATTATCTTTGGGCTTCATTTATTTTACCATTCGGGCGAGGTGCTTTTCCGAATTTGGATTTTGCGGGCTACCCGGGCAGGATTGCGAGCGGGGGTTTTCAATACAATTCGCTTTATCAATTTTATGCTCCTGGCCGCCTGTTTTTTCAAATGGACCTCGCCGGTGGCTCTGGCCAAACGCTTAGCTTCGGGATTCGGCCTCGTCCGCAGTCAGCGGTTGCAGGAGATCGGCCTGGTGTTTTTCATAGCCATGCGTTTTGTGCCGGTATTGATCAGAGAAAGGTCGTTATTGGCTCTGGCGATGATGGCGCGCGGGTCCGATTTACGGGCGGGCGTCCGTCGGCGGATCGCCGCTAATATCAAGATGACTTTACCTCTTTTTTCACGAGTGATCGGGCAAACCGAAGACGTCGCGGTTGCCCTCGCGCTGAAAAGCAGCGGCGGGACATTCTTCAATAGGCGCGCCCGACCGTTAAGTTCACACGATTTTCTTTTCGCCGCAACCGGCCTCGCCCTGGCAGCGGCTGTGATCTTTCTGGTATGAAATTTAATCATAAAATGATCGTCGAATATGACGGCACCAACTTCAACGGCTGGCAGATTCAGCCGGGAAAGCGCACGGTTCAGGGAACGCTCCAGTCCGCGATAAGCACCTACACTCGCGAGAAAATCTCGGTGCTGGGGGCCGGGCGAACCGATGCCGGCGTCCATGCTATCTGGCAGGTTTGTGCTTTCAAATTGAGCAAGTCCCACCGGCCGGCCGACTTGCGATTCCGCCTGAACCAAATTTTGCCGGCCGATGTCAAAATAATAAAGGCGCTTCACGCCGATGCCACATTCGATCCCCGTCGAGGCGCGACCACCAGGACCTATAAATACTACATTGCCGAAAAACCTGCTCCACTTATGCGGCATTTTAGGTATCAGCCCGGACAGAGTCTCGAAATTAGGATTTTGAATCGGGCCGCCGCTCTTTTGCAGGGTGAGCATGATTTTACTGCGTTTTGTCGGAGGAAATCATTGAAAGTGGACAATCGCTGCAGGGTATATTTATCACGCTGGTTCAGATACCAGGGCGCATTGATTTATCAAGTAACCGCGAATAGGTTTCTGCATCATATGGTTCGCAGAATGGTCGGCGGCATGCTGGCCGTTGCGCGTTCAAAAATAAGCTTGACACAATTTAAACGCTATTTAAATAATAAAGATGAAGTTCGCTTTAGTGTACCTGCGGCGGGATTGATTTTAACCCGTGTGACCTATGGAAAGGAACCGCAATGAAATTTTTTATCGATACAGCCAATCTCGAGGAGATCAAGAAAGCGGCTGAACTGGGTGTGCTGGACGGCGTGACCACGAACCCGTCGCTACTGGCGAAAGAAAAAGGCAATTTTAAGGATATCCTAACCAAAATCTGCCAGATTGTGGATGGCCCTATATCGGCGGAGGTAACCGCTGTCGATACGGAGGGGATGGTCGCCCAGGGTCTGGAATTAGCCAAGATCCATAAAAATATCACGGTCAAGATCCCCTGCATCCGCGAGGGCTTTATAGCCACCAAGAGGCTCAAAGAAAAGGGCATCAAGGTGAATATGACGCTCTGCTTTTCGCCACTTCAAGCGCTGCTGGCGGCCAAGGCGGGAGCCGCATTTATATCGCCATTTGTCGGACGTCTGGATGATATAAGCCACGTCGGTATGGATTTGGTCGAGCAGATCGTGCGCATGTACGATAACTATGTATTCGAAACCGAAGTGCTGGTGGCTTCGATAAGAAATCCGTTGCACGTCGTGGAAGCGGCCATGATGGGGGCGGACGTCGCCACCATGCCCTATAACGTTATCGAGCAAATGGCCAAACATCCGTTGACCGACGTCGGCTTGAAGAAGTTTCTGGCCGATTGGGAAAAAGTTAAAAAAGACTAAATGATCGAACGCTATACACTACCGGAGATGGGGCAGCTATGGAGCGACGAAAATAAATTCGCCACCTGGCTGGCGGTTGAAATTGCGGTTTGCGAGGCCTGGGCCAAGCTCGACAAAATACCGCAATCGGCCGTCATAGCGATTAAAAAAAAGGCCAGGTTTGATATTCCGCGAATCCAGGAAATCGAAGAGGAGACGCGGCATGATGTTATCGCGTTTCTGACCAATGTCGCCGAATATGTCGGACCGCATGCCAGGTATATCCATTACGGCCTGACTTCTTCTGATATACTCGACATTTCATTATCCATAACTATTCAACAAGCCGCAGCGCTGATAAAAAAGCGGCTGGATGCCATAAGTCGCCTGCTTAAATCGCTGGCCCAGCGCCACGCGAAAACTATCTGTATCGGCCGAACCCACGGGGTGCATGCCGAACCGATGGTCTTCGGGCTGAAACTGGCGCTCTGGTATACTGAGCTAAAGCGCGGGCAGGATAGGCTGACGGCAGCGACGCGCAACCTGGCGGTCGGTAAAATTTCGGGATCGGTCGGTAATTTTGCACATGTCGATCCGCGCATCGAAAAATATGTCTGCCGCAAGTTCAAGCTGACCCCGGCCGAGGTTTCAAATCAGATTATCCAGCGCGACCGGCACGCCGAATTTCTGAACTCGCTGGCAATACTCGGCGGCTCGCTGGAGAAATTCGGCACCGAGATTCGCAACCTGCAGCGAACCGAAATCGGCGAATTAGAAGAGGGATTTTCGCGCGGCCAGAAAGGTTCATCGTCCATGCCACATAAAAAAAATCCGATCACCTGCGAACGAATTGCCGGCCTGGCCCGCGTGCTTCGCGGCAACGCCCTGGCGGGAATGGAAAACCAGGCTCTCTGGCACGAACGGGATATCACCCATTCATCGGTTGAGAGGATCATATTACCGGATTCGTGCTGTTTGATTGATTATATGTTGTATTTGTTCGAATCGATAATGCGCGGGCTGGTGGTGGATACTGCCAGGATGCGCGAAAACGTTTTTGTCGGCGGCGGCACTGTGTTCTCCCAGCGCGTCTTACTGCTTTTGACTGCCCGTATGCCAAGCCGCGAAGATGCCTACAAGGAAGTGCAGACCCTGGCCATGAAAGCCCGATCTAAAGGCGGCGACTTCCGAAAGCTGGTGGCGAATTCGCCGACGGTGCGTCAGTACTTAAGCCGGGCCGACATCGACGATTGTTTCGATCCTTCGTATTTCACCAGGTACGCGGATTATATTATTAAGCGAGCCCTGAAGTAATGGCGCGAGAAGGTCTTTATTTTGCGCTGCCTTTTATTCTCCTGGCTGGGCTGTTTTTTTATTTGTTCCAGGATTCTCCTCGAATGAACCTGGTTTACCTGGCTGTCAGCTCGCTCATAATCGCCTTTCTGCTGATGTTGTTCTTTCGCGATCCGGATCGGCGCATCCCCGAGGGAGACGGCCTGGTGGTCTCGCCCGCCGATGGCAAGATAATTTCCATAGAGCGGCGTGCTGATTTCTTCGTCGTTTCCATATTTTTATCGCTCTTCAATATTCATATAAATCGCGCTCCTGTGGACGGCATTGTCACCCGAGTCAAATACAAACCCGGCAAATTCCGACCGGCCTTTCAGAAACGGGCCGCGGAGTTGAACGAACGTTTCGAAATAACGTTAAAAGCCGATAAGCATACTGTGAACGTCCATCAGGTGGCAGGGATACTCGCCAGGCGAGTAGTGTGCCGGCTGATCGAAGGCCAGCAGGTCAGGCGAGGTGAGCGATTCGGTATGATTCGGTTCGGCAGCCGGGTCGATATTATGCTCCCGCTTAATACCAGCCTGGAAGTGCAGGAAGGCCAGAGAGTCAAAGGCGGCAGCACGATAATCGGCAGGTTGGCATGAATCGCTACAGAGGAATATTCCCGGGCATTTTTACGATGGGCAATCTTTTCTGCGGATTTGCCTCGATTCTGGCCTGTGTGAAGGGTGACAAGCCGACGGAACCGGCCTGGCTGATAATTTTTGCGGCCTTTTTCGATTTTTTAGACGGTATCGTTGCCCGTCTGTCGAGAAGCGCTTCGCGGTTCGGGGTTGAACTTGATTCGCTGGCTGATATGGTTTCATTTGCGCTGGCTCCCGCGGTGCTTCTTTATGCTTATAAAATGATCGAATTCGGCAACTGGGGTTGGATTCTGGGCTTTACGTTTATCACGGCCGGCGCTTATCGGCTGGCCCGGTTTAACCTTACGGCAAAAATAGAGGCGAAGCGCAATTTTATAGGCCTGCCAATTCCCGTCGCGGCCGTGGCAATCGCCTCGTTTTTCATATTTTGCGAACACCTCTGGGGCGAGATTAGACTTGACCGATTCATGTCGATTATGGTAATTGGCTGCTCGGTGTTGATGGTATCGACGATAGAATACGAGACTATCCCGAAGTTCGATCTTTCGGTGCAGAAAAATAGAATCAAGATTCTGCTGATCATCGGGGCAGGGCTTATTCTGATGGTGAAAACTCGCCTGGTCATGTTTCCGCTGGTTTCGATTTATATATTATCAGGCGTTGTCCTATTGGTAGCGGGCATTATTGGCAAGAATTCGCGGCGAGGGCAGCATAGACGACGAACAAACGGGCAAAAAGCCGGCGGCGAAGGCGAGGATTGAATGACCAAATACAGAGCCAAAATCGAGGTGAAATTCAAGCCGGGAGTGCTCGACCCACAGGGTGAAACCATTAAAAATGCCCTGGTTAATTTGAATTATCGGCAAATCGAAGCCATTTCTACCGGCAAGCTTTTCTGGATTGATCTTGAGGCGAAATCGGCCAAAGAGGCCAGAGAAAGCGTTCGGGAGATGGCCGATAAATTGCTGGCCAACCCGGTGATCGAAAACTTCGAAGTGGAGATCAATAAGTGAAATTCGGGATTGTCGTGTTTCCAGGGTCCAATTGCGATTTCGACGCCTATCGGGCCATCAAAGACCTGAAAATTGGCGATGTACAGTATCTGTGGCATGGCGAATCATCGCTGGGTGGGTGCGACGTTATTATTCTGCCTGGCGGCTTTTCCTATGGCGATTACCTCCGCTCCGGGGCAATTGCCCGTTTTTCGCCGATCATGAAATCGGTGCTCGGCTTTGCGCGAAAAGGAGGCACTGTCATCGGGGTCTGCAACGGCTTTCAGATATTGCTGGAGGCAGGCTTGCTCCCGGGAGCGATGCGGAAAAACCTGGGCCTGCGTTTTGTCTGTAAGGATATTTATCTAAAAGTCGAAAATCGGGATCTCAAATTCACTCGAAGATGCCCCGGGGATACTTACCTCAAAATGCCCGTGGCTCACAGCGAGGGGAATTATTTTGCGGATCAGGCTACGATCGAAGAACTTACAGAGACCAATAGAATTGTTTTTAGATATTGTGACCAGCAAGGCAACATCAACGAGCAGGCGAATCCGAATGGGTCATTGCATAACATCGCGGGTATCGTCAATCGGGAGGGGAATGTGCTCGGATTGATGCCCCATCCCGAAAGGGCTTGCGAAATGATATTAGGCTCGAGCGATGGTCGCTATCTTTTCGAATCGGTTGCGGAGGGATAATGAAAAGGAATGAGGTTGTATTTCTGACGGTCACCCTGGTGCTGGCGGCGGTTATCGGTGGCCTTTTGGGTGAGCTGGTCGGGTCGTTTTTGCCGGACGGGGCCGTGAAAACGCTTTTTACCCAGTCGATCGCGATCGGCTTTAAAAGCTTCACAGTGGAGCTTTACGCCCTGAGTTTCACGCTCGGGCTGATGGTCAAAATAAATTTCGTTTCCGTTTTGATGATTATTTTCGTTATAGTATATTTTAAGTGGTGGTATATTTAGACTGGAGTGCAATATGGAGAACTATATCCTGATACAGATGCCTGGTCCGACTGAGCTTATCGTCATACTCATTCTAATCCTGGTGCTATTCGGTGCCAAACGAATCCCGGAAATCGCCCAGGGGCTGGGCAAAGGGATCCGCGAATTCAAGAAATCGCTCAGAGAAGTGCAGAGTGAGATCGAAGAGCCGACGCCCAAAAAAATCAAAGACGATAAAGAAGAGAAAAAAGAAGAGAAAAAAGAAGAAGAAAAAAATGGCTGAGACCGGCACCGGTGAACCGCGGCATCCGATATTTTCCGATGAGGATATCATGGCCATCGCTCGCGTTCTCAACAACGCCGACGTTTCACGTTTGCAGGATCACTGGCGAATAAAAGTCGTCAATCAAAAGGAAAAAAGACACCTCTCGATAGACATCTATCCTCAGGCCAGCCTCTCTAAAAAAAAACAGGGCGCCCTGATCGCCGTCTATGCGCTAAATAGCCATGTGCAGCTTCACGAATGCCGCGGATTTGTCATATCGGAGGAATTGGGTGAAGTGACTTTCGTTAGCGACGCCGATGGCAAACTCAGCGGCCTGGTGATTGAGCGGGAGGCTGCCTGCTCTCTCTACGCTAATGCAGATAAAGAACTTTTATCCGCTGATTTGACCAAGCTGGGCGTTGAGGTAATGCTGTCGGGGCTGGCGCTGTCACTGGCTGAAGATATCATCGCCAAAGATTAAGCACCATTCTCAAAATACCTCTATTGCCGATGCCGGTATCTATTTTGCCAGTATTAACGCCCTATTGCGGATAATACCGCTTGACGAAGTGGCCGATTTATATAACTTATTTTTAAAGTATGCAGTATAAACATGCAATGTGAATAAGCTAATGCAGATGATATACATGGACAGGGTAGCGGCTGCCGCACTTCGACCGGAGGCGATCGAAGCCATGACCGCCTTTCTGCACGACAAGGTTGGTAATCCGTCCGCACATATCCATTCGGCCGGCATTGCCGCAGCCGACTATATCGAGACCGCCCGCAAGCAGGTTGCCGACTTGATTGATGCGCCTGCTGATGAGCTTATATTTACCTCCGGAGCGACCGAGTCTAACAATCTTGCCATCAAGGGGTTTTTAGCGACCAAAACCGGCGGCGAAGTCCTGGTATCGGAAGTTGAGCATTATTCAATCCTGGATCAAAGCAGGAATCCTTTCCTGGCCAATTTCAAATTCCTTCCGCTCGACGTTGATCGCCATGGAATAATCGATCCTGACCAGCTCAAAAAGAAAATTACCTCGGAGACGGTTCTGGTTTCGATTCAAATCGCCAATCCGGAAATCGGGACCATTCAGCCTATCGAGAAAATCGCCGAAATTTGCCTTGCGAGCGGAGTGCCATTTCACACCGATGCAACGGCGGCGCTGGGTTATGTTCCCATAGTTATTCGAGATTCGGGCATCAGCATGATGACCTTATCATCGCAGACTATCGGCGGACCGATGGGGGTAGGCGGCCTTTACATTGACAAGCCGTTGCGATTAAGGCCGATTTTCGACGGCGGCAACCAGGAAATGGGGCTTCGACCCGGCACGGAAAACGTCGCGGGTATCGTGGGATTCGGGGCGGCCTGCAGGGGCGCCGGTCATGACCTGTCGGAAAAGTCGGCAAGGCTTGCTTCGCTCGGAAAAAAGCTATGGCGGGGATTGGAGTCGGGGATCGAGCATGTCGAATTTACCGGTCATCCGGAGCAGAGACTCCCCGGACATGTCAGTTTCTGGCACAGGTTTATTGAGGGTGAATCGTTGCTTTTGCATCTGAATATGAAAGGTGTCATGGCGGCCTCCGGGTCGGCATGTTCATCCAATCTTAAAGGAGCCGATGAGCGCGACCTGCGGGCATCGCACGTGCTGACCGCGGTTGACGTGCCGGAAGAATATTGCTCCGGCTCCATATCCTTCAGTCTGGATTATAGCAATAACGAACATGAAATAGAGTACGTGATCAAAATCATGCCGGAGATAGTTCGTCGACTGGAGGCGATGTCGCCGGTATATGAAGACTACGTCAAACAAAGAGAGAACCGTGAATAGCAAGTTTCCATATTCGGATAAGGTGATGGATCATTTCATGAACCCCCGCAACATGGGCGACATGGAAAATCCCTCTGCCGTCGGCAACGTCGGCAATCCCACCTGCGGCGATGTCATGAGGCTATATCTAAAAATTGAGGGTGATATCATCGTCGATGCCAAATTCAAGACCTTCGGCTGCGGAGCGGCGATCGCCTCGTCCTCGATGCTGACCGAGCTACTCAAGGGTAAAAAAATCGCGGATGCTTTGCAAATATCTAATCAGGCCGTGGCTGACGCGCTGGACGGCCTGCCACCGGTCAAAATCCATTGTTCGGTGATGGCCGAGGAAGCACTGAAGGCTGCGCTGGTCGATTGGGAGGCGAAGAAAAAAGCAGCCGAAACCTAAGCCCTAAGTGCGCTAACGGATTGAAGATCGTTTTAGGAAGTGCGACAGGCAAAAGCGGATGAATTATAATATAGCCAATCTGCCGGATGAATATAGGACTGCGGGCAGGGCAGAACTCGAACAACGTATTTTGGCCCAGAAGCAGCGCCTCGGCAAAAAGCTCGTCATCTTAACCCATCACTACCAACGGCTCGAAATTGTCCAATTCAATGATTTCCTGGGGGATTCCTATGCACTGGCCAAATCGGCGGCATTTCAGAAAGAGGCGGAAATTATCGTCTTTTGCGGCGTGAGGTTCATGGCTGAGGCCGCTGACATTTTGACTGGCTCAGACCAAAAGGTCTATCTGGCCAATCCGACCGCCGGCTGTCCCATGGCTGAGCTCGCCCCGTCCTCCGAGGTCCATGCCGCCTGGGAGCATCTTGAATCATTACTGGGGAAAAATAAAGTAATACCTTTAGCTTATATGAATTCTACCGCCGATCTGAAAGCTTTTTGCGGCAAGCACGATGGTCTGGTTTGCACATCATCGAACGCCGGCGCCGCATTCGATTACTGTCTGTCGGCAGGCAAGAAGCTCTTCTTCTTTCCGGACCAGCACCTGGGCCGGAATACCGCAAATGCCAGAAGAATCCCTCGCGATCACGTGGTTGTATATGACCCGAATTACGAACGCGGCGGCCTGAACAACGACCAAATCGAACGGGCGGATATCATCCTGTGGTACGGGCATTGTCACGTGCACACGAATTTCAGCGCTGAGCACGTGGCCGAGGTCCGGCGCAGGTACCCGGCGGCCAAAATTGTGGTACATCCGGAATGCCGGGAGGAAGTCGTGAATGACGCCGATGCGGTTGGATCGACGTCTTTTATTGTAAAATATGCTGAACGGGCGCCCGCCGGTTCAGTGACGGCGATCGGCACCGAGCTAAATCTCGTTCATCGTCTCGCGGTTACTTATCCGGATAAAAAAATCATCGGTCTGGCCGGGGATATGTGCGTTATCTGCTCCAATATGTTCAGAACGTCCGTCCAGGATCTATGTTTTACGCTGGAGAATCTTTCCAGGGCCGAATTGGTAGCCGTACCCGATGATATTGC
>Ga0299912_10001246_pt1 | contig 20606 bp, 15 predicted proteins | sample RVTome_2_FD_207667 | JGI IMG/M metagenome (GOLD analysis project Ga0299912, IMG submission 207667) | Soil microbial communities from uranium-contaminated site in the Upper Colorado River Basin, Wyoming, United States - RVT95D214 (version 2) ... | reverse complement strand
AATGGAAGGCGTAAACCAACAAGAGGAAAAAGGGCTGGTGCAATTAGAACAAATAAGATATTGGATTTGTTTAAAAATTCTGAATATAAAATAATCTTAACAGGTACTCCAACTCCAAGAAGTCCTTTTGATCTATGGGCACAATTTGAATTTTTAAAATTTGATTATTTTAAGATGGATTATTTCTTTTTTATTCATCATTATGGTATTCAGATTCAACATACAAATTTTAATAACCAAAAGAAATATTTTTCTGTCTTAAGCGAAAAAGAGTATAATATTATTAAAAATGAGTTAAAAAAATATTCTATATTGGAGCCAAAAATAATTGAACAAATGGCTATTAAATATGGAATGCAAACAGGAGATATAATTTATATAAACAAGATGAAAGAATATTCTGGTTATAAGAATCTAAATGAATTAAAAGATAAAATAAAACCCATTACATTTTTTATAAGGAAAAAAGATTGTTTAGATCTTCCAGATAAAGTTTATGAAGTCCTTTATGCCCTTTTAGAAGGAGAACAAAAAAGAATATATAATGAATTAAAGAAAAGTCTTTATACAGAGTATGCAGGAAAAGAATTAAACGTGACTAGTAAGATGGTATTATATATGCGTTTACAAGCTGTGACAGGAGGTTTATTTCCTTTCAGTGAAACAGATATAAGGGTTACAAATTCTGGAGAAGAAGTATTCGATACTCAATATAAATCTGTGTATATCAATGAAAGTTGTAAGATAAAAATTTTATTAGATGATTTAGAAAATGTTTCTGAAGATACTTTTATAATTATATGGGCAAGGTTTAGAGCTGAAATAGAATTGATACAAAGTAGTCTTTTACAGGAAGGGTACACTTGTGAAAAATATTATGGAGGAAGTAATTTTAAAGTAATAGAAGATTTTAAATCAAAAAAATTTAGAGTTTTAATCGCAACCACAGAGAAAGGAGGAGAAGGATTAAACTTACAAATTGCAACATTACATTATTTTTATTCAAATAATTTTAAAGCAGATAGTCGTTTACAAGCTGAAGACAGAAGCCATAGAGCTGGTCAAACAAATAAAGTCACTTACAAAGATATTATTTGCAAAGGAACTGTTGATGAGCATATTCTTAATGTTCTTAAAAGAAAAGAAGATTTAATAAATTATTTTAGAAACAGATCTTTGGAGGATATTCTTTTATGAAAATTCCTAAAGAAATAATTAAAGAATTATTGTTAATAAGAAATGCACTTATAGAAAAAGATATAGATGAAGCTTATTATATTTTATATAAATTAGCAGACCCTAAATTTGAAAGTCTTACGCCATGGAAAGAATGGGAGGAAATCTCAAAATGACAAATCAATATATATTAGGAGATCAAAATTTAGTCAATGAAATACAAGATAATTTTATTGATTTAATTTGTATAGATCCTCCTTATGAAATAAATTATCAAAATTTAGAATGGGATAATAAATCTTTAAATTGGGGAATTATTTTAAAAGAGTTTTTTAGAATATTAAAACCCAGCGGAAATTTAATTATATTTCAAGGCTGGAGTAATGTATGCGACTTAATAAAAATATCTAAAGGAGATTGGTTTTTACAAAATTGGATAATATGGGATAGAATAAAAGGTAGAGGAGCAAAATATAATTTTACAAGTACGAGAGAAGATATTCTTTGGTTTACAAAATCGAATGAGTTTACATTTAATAAAATATATTCTAATATTAAAAAGAAGACAGGAGGAATGGGAGATAAAAATGGACAACCAAATAGATCATTAAGTAATGTCTGGACAGATATATCTCCTATTGTTCCTTGGTCTTTAGAATATAATGGTTATCCTGCACAAAAACCTCTAGGATTAATAAAAAGAATAGTCACAATATTTTCTAATGAAAATAATATTGTATTAGATTGTTTTTGTGGAAGTGGGACAACGGGATTGGCTTGTAGATCTTTAAATAGAAATTTTATTTGTATAGATAATAATATTGAAGCTATAGAATTATCAAAGAGAAGGAATTTCTAAAATGACCGAAACAAAACTTTATCAAACAAAGATTAAACCTCTTCTTTTAAAGAAAGGTTATTTTTTCCAAAGATTTGAACAAGAAGGAATTCCAGATCTTTATATAGCTAAAAATGGATTGGTCATATGGATAGAATTAAAAGTTATAAATAAAGAATGCAATATTTTAAAACCTGATTGGAGACCAGGACAACTTGCATGGATTTATGAACATCAAAAGAAAGGAGGTGATATAATATGGTTGTGCTTGTGGTATATAAATCAATTCTATTTTCTATCTCCACAAGAGTTTTATCACGAAGAGGATTTAAGTGTAGAATATTTTAAAAAGGAGTTATAAATGTTAACTTTACAAATGCTAAAAGATATGCCTTCAGGGACAATTTTTGCAACAGGAGTCACTACAGATCCGAGACTTTATAGAGAAGAAGTAAAATGGCTTGCTAAAAGAGGAGAAGGATTTCATGACTGGGCAATTTATTATCATTTATCTAATATGTCTTTAGATGCAATAGAAAGAGAAGGAGATAAATGCTTTACAAAGGAAGTAATAAAAGAACTCGTTCCTTGTGATGACGAGGCTTTTAAATTATATAGAAAATAGGAGATATAAAAATGTCACTAGATCATTTATTTGACGAAAAAGAAGGAAACATTCCAACAGACAAACTTTCTGAACTTTCTAATTTATGTTCTTTATATAAAGATACACAACAAGATATAGAGAAGGTTGAAGAAAAATTAAAAAAGAAAAAGGAGGAATTAGAAAATATTTCCCGAAATCTTATCCCATCTATTTTAAACGAGGTAGGATTATCTGAAGTACGACTGGTTACTGGAGAAAAAGTTATTGTTGAAGACAAACTTAAAGCCAGTATCGCAGATAAAAATTATATGTTGGCCTATCAAAATATGATAAAGGCCGAAGGAGGAGATGAACAAGCAGAAAAGAAAATAGACAGTTTATTTAAGTCTAAAGCTGTCATAGAAAATATTTCAGATGAAATATTGGAATTGCTTATTGAGCATGAAATACCTTATGATATGAAAAGGGATATTCATTATCAAACTCTAAATAAATATTGTCGTGAACGTTTAGATCATGGAGACGTAATACCAGAAGGAATTTCCGTGTTTCAATATCAAGAAACAAAATTAAAATAGGAGGAAGGTATGAATTTAGAATTTAATTTTGAAACTGCTTTATCTAAATTAAAATACGATAATGCAAAAGTCCAACGAAAAGGATGGAACGGAAAAGATATGTGGATTAGTTTACAAAAGGCTTATCCTGAAGGGATACCTATTAATAAAAATACCGCAGAAGCAACAGGCATTCCAGAAGGAACTATATGTAAATTTCTTCCATATCTTATGATGAAGACGGTTGATGGAAGTTTTGTTCCTTGGTTAGCAAGTCAAACAGACCTTTTATCAGAGGACTGGGAGATTGTAGAATAAAAGATTCGGCGATGTCGAATTAAAAACTAAAAATAAGAGGTAAAAAGATTATGGCAAAAGAGATTCAAAAACAACAACCGAAAGAATTAGTACCCATAGATTTATTTGAAGGAGAATCTTCAGGATTTGAAGGAGTTTCAAGCTCAACATTTAAGACTCCTTTTTTAAAAATTTTACAAGCATTAAGCCCGGAAATAAAACCTAAAGATCCTAAATTTCTTCCTAAAGCCCAACAAGGACAATTTTGTAATTCCGCAACTCAACAACTCTATGATACGATAGAAGTTGTTGTCTTAAAAATCGAACATTCTTTAATAACATGGAAACCCAATAGAGGGGGATTTATGGGTAGAGTAAATAAATCTCAAGAGACTTCTATTGTATCTCAAAAAGACGGAATTAAAAAATGGGATTCTGAAGGAAATTCTATTATGGATACAATTGAATTTTTCTGTATGAATATAAACGATCCTTCGGATATGTTTATACTTTCCTTATCAGCGGCTTCTTTTAAACATGCCAGAACATTTGCAACAAGATTAAGATTGTTAAAGGCTGATGGAAAACTTGTAAATGTAACCTGGGCAGGAATTTGGAAGATCTTAACTATAGAAGAGTCTAATGAAAAAGGATCTTGGTGGACAATAGGATCTTCCCCAGAATTTGTCAGATTTATAACTAAAGAAGAAAAAGATAATTTTATTTCTCCAGCTAAACATCTTCTTGAAAATGCGGATATTGATTATAGTTCTGTAGAAGGTGAGCATGTAGAAGAAAATACAGAAGAAAAAACAGAAACAGTGTTTTAACTCTCTTTAAAATTTAAAAATCATTACTGCGTTTATTAATTTAGGCGCAGTAATTTTTTAAAACAATTAGATAGGAAAAAAGATGAATGAATTAGACAAAATGACAAAGTTGATTAAAGAATTACAAGAACATTCAAGTAGTATAGATAAAAAAAATATCTTAAGACAGTATTCAGATTTAAAGGAATTATTAAAATTGGTTTATGATCCACAAATAAATTTTTGGATTACAGGAGATAGAGTAGAACAAGACTTATTTACTACTTTTATTTTTTCAAATACAAATTCTAACTCTATACTAGAATTGCTTAATACATTATCAAAACGGATAATGACAGGAAATGCTGCCTTAAGAGAATGCTTAGGGTTTATAAAACTAAATTTAGAAAACAAAGATACGATAATTAAGATTTTAAACAAAGACCTTGAATGCGGAATATCTATTAAAACGATAAACTCTGTGTTTCCAGATTTAATTTTTAATTTTGAAGATCATGTTCCATTGGCTAAAAAAATAGAAGATTTTAAAGGAGATGTGTTTGACGGAAGCTTTTTTATATCGAGAAAACTTGATGGTATCCGTTGTTTAGCTTTTTTATCTTCTAATAACGTAAAGTTTTTTTCAAGAGAAGGAAAAGAGATCTTTACACTAAATCTAATTAAAGAGGAACTGTACTCTTTATGTGATCCATGGGAAAATTTAATATTAGATGGAGAACTTTGTATATACAAAGATAGCCAAGAATACTTTAATGAAATAACAAAAGTATTTCGTAGAAAAGATTATACTATTCAAAATCCAATGTTTTATATTTTTGATGCGTACTCTAAAAAACAGTGGGAAGGAAAAATTATTGGAGCAAATTATTCTTTATACTATTCAAACATAAAGACTGTCATTGAAGGACAAAATTTTAAGTATATAAAAGTTCTTGACCAAATAAAACTTCAAAATGAAAAACAATTACAAATTCCATTTGGATGGGAAGGATTTATTTTAAGAAAAGATGTACCTACAGAATTTAAACGATCTAATAATTTATTAAAAGTTAAAGATTTTAAAGAAGAGGAGTTCAAGATTTTAGGAATTAAATATGGAGACATGATGATAGAAGGTAGAAAGCAAAATATTTGTAGTTCCTTATCTATAGAATATAAAGGTTACCTTGTAGATGTAGGAAGCGGATTATCTCAAGAACAAAGATTAGCATGGATAGATAATCCAAATCTAATTGTAGGAAAAGTCGCGACTATAAAATATTTTTCAGAGTCTATCGATAAGAATGGAAATTTGAGTTTAAGATTTCCTATTTTTAAAGGAATTCGAGAAAAAGAATAGTTTTTTATATAACAGGTTTAAAACGCCTTACCATTTAGCCAAGGCAGGCTTTTAAATAGGTGGGTAAGGGTTTTATAAGGCGGAGCGGGGTAAAGCCCGCCACGTTAAGCTGGTAAAGCCTGGCGGGGTTTGAGGGTTTTTTATAAGGTAAACTATGATATGTTAAAGATTAAATTACGATTTCCAGATAAAGTTTCTTTATTTTGTATGGCCTTTGAAATGGGGCAAGAATTAAAAGAGTCTGTATGGAATATTTATAAAGGATATATAGCATATCTTTTAGGACAGGCGCAAATTTTTAAACAAAGCAATCCAAAATCAAAAAGTTTTTATTCTATAATGACTTCTAAAAGTCTTCATAGCCAATTTAAAGATTTAAAAATTTTTATAAAAATAAAGGAGAAAAAGAAATGAAAAAATTTATTTTTCGTTTAGGTTCATTGTTAATAATAATATTGACATTATTTTTTGTCTATATAATATTTACTACTAAATTATTATTATGGGATATTGAAGGATGGACGATTAGATTAATGATCTTATGGATGTTATTTTCTATTAATTTTGTGCATAGTCGATTAAATAAAATGAAAACAAAGTATGATTTTAATTATATAGATACTCTTTATAGACTTAAAAAAATAAAAGAAAAAGAGAAAGAAATTTAATCCTTTTTTCCTTTATGTCTAATGGCACAAATTTTTTCTTGAGTTAAAATTCGACCTTTAATATCCCCTATTTTTTCATTAATTTCATTTAATAAGTCGAATATTTTTTCGATATTAGTGTCATTATGTTTCGTTTCTTTTTCTCTTTCTTCTTTTTCTAGACTTATTTCTTTTTTCGTACTTTTTAAATCACGAACATAAAGCACGACAATAACACCCACAAGACTACTAACCAAAGGATAAACGATGTATTGTACAACAACTTTAATTTCTTCGCCCACATGATTACTCTCCTTATGTTATGTTAAATCTACAATTGTAGAAGTTATATATGTAGATGTTCCAAACCTACTTGTCTTTGCTACTCTATATTGATAAGTATGCCCTGCTATTGGAGTATAGTCATCTATCCCGCCACTCCATTTTCCTGGCTCCACTAATAATGTAAATGTTCCACTGTCTACTGATCTTTCAACTCTTTGATCCTCCCATGGAGTATTTGGAGATCCATCTTCAATAAGTGTCCAAGTAAACCCAATCCAACCTACTCCTGATCCTCCAGAAATTGTAGGATCAGTGTTTGGAATTGGCTGAGCATTAAAATCTCCAAATTCAACCCAATCTGAATAATAACGAGTTTCTTCTATTTCGTTATATGCTCTTATGCGATAATAATAATGTGCTGCTATATTAGCTTCATTTCCTGCACTAACATAAAATCTATCTCGATACGTTTCTACATCTGCTGTATCTGTAAGAGGAATCCAGCTTCCACTATCAAGTTTTTTTTCTATCTCCATTAAAGTAGTTTCAGCAGGATTTATCCAATCTAACCATAAATCAACTCTTTCACTACTATAACTATAATAAAATTCTTCGTTATCATACTCCACTCCTGTTGGTACAGATGGATATAAACTTGGAGTTTCTATTTCTACAATATTTGAATATCCGGAATAAGTGGATGGATTTAATCTCGATCTTACTCTAATTCTGTATTGGGTTTCAGGGTCTAGTCCTGTAATTTGGAAAATTAAATTACTACAATCCCCGTGCCAATTTTCATAAGGCCAAGGTCTTTCTAAAGTATCCCATAAAGAATAAGATCCCCATCCTCCATCATATTCTGCTACTTCTATTTCGATTGCATTTATTATAGTGTCAAGATCAGCAGAAAGATCGACATCTAAATATGATGAGGTTGCACTTGTATTTATTTCCGTTAAATTAATTGGAGTTTGGATAGAAGAATATATCGATTTTAAACGTGGTATTATAATTGTATCATAGATAGAATCACTTATATAAGTTTTAGGACTTGCTTCATCATCAAAATCTGTTTCATGAACTTCCACGCTTATTTGATTACTTGCACAAATTATCTTAGACCAATTATGATTTTTAAATCTATCAATAAGATAGGGTATATTGAATCCTGCAGTAAAATCATATAATGGAGCACCTGACGTTCCAATTGTTAAAAAATTAACCCCATCAACTTTACAATGCGCAAAATTATGATTATGGCCTTGAAAAATTAACGGCAATTCGTATTGGTTTATAATACTGTTTAATAGAGGATACATTGAAGTGTCATTTTCATGATATCCACTTGCATAAAATGGAGCATGAACCATCATAATTTTATAAAGAGCAGTTGAATTAGAAAGAGCTTCTTCTAACCAAGACCATTGAGCATCAAATTGTTCATACCCAGTCAATTCTTGTAAAAAGAAAAATTCTGTACATCCAAATCTTAAATTGTAATATTCAATAGGTAAATTTTCAACTGGAAAATATCTATTAAAATTATCTCTTACACCATCAGGCCATTCATCATGTCCATGAGCGCATCCAGCAATTGGAACTTTTCCTAACAATTCAGAGATATAAGTATGCCCTGTGGAGGGATTAAAGAATATTTCATCCCATACATCTTCACTAGCATCATACACCCTATCTCCATCTTGAAGTAAGATTTTAGGATTAGTGTCTGCTCCAATATTTGCTAAAATTAATTGTGCTATTTTTTCAAATACTTCTGGATTTTCTTGAGTATCCCCTAAAGTATAAAAAGTTAAAGAAGTAGAACTTAAAACTGGGGCACTTATAAAAAATGAAGAAAAAGAATTGCTTCCGCAATTAACTTTATAATAAATTTTTGTTGCAGGAGTTAAGTTTGTTATTAAATAAGAAACAACATTTCCAGCTCCAGGAATAATTGATCCTGAATTATTACCATAAGCCGTAGTGTATCCCCACTCTACGGAAAAATTATATCCTGTCTTTCTTAAAGTAGTTTGAAACATAATCCTCATCTTTGTAGGATCATTTGGGTACAATAACCAAGGAGTTTTATGAAAATTTGGAACTTCACTGGAGACAGGAATAGTTATGTTTACAATTGGAGACCATGGAGTTTCATTAATCAATTTAATTCTGTATTCATATAAAGATCCTACTGTCAAATTACTATCTATAAAGATTTCTGTTTTCGCAATAAAGGGAGAGCCACTAACATCTATCCAACCACCACTATTAATTTGTTTTTGAATTTGTATAGTTTCAGTTGCATCTAGGTCAGAAGAATTCCAGGTTAATGTAGCTTGATTAGTTGCTGTTAAGGCCAATGCAATTTTTCTTAAAATTGAAAAAGCCCCTCCAGGCATACTTCCTTCTGTTGTAGACACATTAAAAATTGAACTATAAACACCTGTTCCTCTTTTATTTCTTCCTGCTATTCTAAAATTATAAGAAGTGTCCACATCTAAATCTGAAATCGTTATTCCATCCCATCCATCAGGAACATATCCTTTATATCTAAAGGGAGAATTAGTAGGAGGAGTAGAAAAATTATTCCTTTGAATTTCTATTATGATATCATTTGTGTAAGGGATAAATCCTCCAGAAGGTAGAGTCCAACTAACTCCTAAAGAATTTTCTCCTTGCCATCCACTATTAACTCCGGTCACTGTATTTATAGGACCACCATTTATAATCTCATTAGAGTATGGTCCTTCTCCTTCCTCATTATAAGCACATATAGAATAAGTATAGGGAAATCCTTCATCAAGAGGTTCATCTAAATCTGTGTCTGTATAAGTTTCTAAATTTTTAGATATATTTATATAACTAATAATGAAGCCACTTCCCCTATCCACTTTTTTCTTTATTCTTAATCCTGTTGCTGCAGGACTATAAGTGGGGTTATTCCAACCCATTATAAAAGAATCTTCATTGTTTGCTATACAAACAAGAGTTTCTGGAGCTTGCATTGGTTGACCCAATAAAGGAACTTCTAATATCAAACCTTTAGCAATAGATTTTAATAATGTTCCATCATTACTTTTTTTATCTCCTACTTTATGATATCCATTTATAGAATTTTCAATATCATTACTTTTTATTCTTAACATATCATTAAAACTATTATAGTAAAAATAAATTATGTCCCCTGCTGCAATTTGAAGATTATCAAAAATTATTTTAGTTCCAATATGCTTTTGAACCATTTCATGAAAATCCGCTTCTGAAATTCCTGGCCAAATAACGACAGGAGGTTTGGTTATGGATTGATAGGCATAAAATTCTTGACAAGCTATTAAACCACTATTCTTTTCATACCCAAACTCTTTTATATATCTTCCATAAGCATATTCATAATGATACATAGAATATGGCTTATTTGCTATACCCGCACTGTCTAATAAATTTGCAGATAATAAGGCAGGATTTAAGTCTCCTTCTGGTCTAAAAGTTTCTGCGATATCTACTCCAAGTTCATCATCACTTCCAGATACTCTTCCTCCCAATACATCTTTATTTGCTATTTTTGTCTTCTCGTTATTACTTTCGTCCATAATAATCGTATCTTCATCTGCCATATAAGCAATAACATAACCTCCATAAGAAACTTGATTAACTCCTCGTTCACAGTATACTGTTAATGTTTGTTCTATTGTATCTTTTGCGATAACAGGGTTATTAAAACTTATATTATTGTCAGAATCTGTTAACATTACAGAAAGTTTATACATTCTTTCTGAAGCCATAACTTTAAAAGGTCTATTTTTAAAATCGTTATAATCATCTCCTGATTTTGAATCAAAAGCAAAAGCATATTTCGTATTCCAAGATATAGAACCCGCATATCCAAATATAGCTCTTGACTTAATAGATCCATCTTCCATTGTAAACCATGCCCAATAAGTTTTATCCCTCCAAGAAGACATATCAATATTGGTATGACATAAAATTGTTCCTCCTGGTGCCCAATACACTTGAGCATTAGTAACTCCTTCTGTTAAAGGAGTGGGTACTGCGATAGAAGATACAGGAAAATCTACTGCTATAACAATTACACTTCCAGATTTTGTTATACTTAATATAAGTCCTTCCAATAAAGGTTCGTCATCATCTCTTTTAAAAGGGATTAATCCATTCTCATTTGTAGATTTACTAATAGGATATAAATCTTGAGCTGCATCGTTCCAAGCATCGAATAAAAGTACATTCCCCCAATTCATAATATCATCTGATGGAAAAAACCAACCATACCAACGCTCATTAACACCTGTAAACCATTCATCGTGAATACACCATCCAAAATCCGATTGATTTCCTCCAATAGGATAATCATATTGGGGAATACCAACAGCATTAATATAATGTCCTGTATACCCTTCCCAAGTAGGAATTGTAGAAAATTTAAAAGAAGGTTTATATCCTTCATCCTCACTTTCTCTTAAATAAAGTGTCTTATATAGGAAAAAATTTGCCAGATCTCTACTAATTTTTGAAAAAAAGCATGCTCGATAAGTTCCATAATTTGATAAGATGGGACTAGGATACGCAATAGCTTGATCAGTATGATTATTTCCAAAATCATAACCTCCTGCATAACTTATTACATTAAAAAAATTATAAGTATGATAAATTAAAACAGGTTCTCGTCTTAATACAATATTATTTAAACCAGACTCGGAGTATCTTTCAAAATTTCCTTCTCCAGAAAGAAGATTATTTAAGTTTAACCATTTAATATATAGATTAGACGTATTAAATAATTTATTATTTTCAGGAAACTCTATGGGTAAACTCCTTCCATTTTTAGATTTTGGTATATAAGAAATGTATTCCCCTCCATTTTCCCAGACATTAAACATAGGATGATTTTCAAAATCTTCTTCATCAAAAATATAATGATTAGTTACTGAGGTTTTTTTTCCAATTCTATAATCAGTTTTAAATTTTGAGGAATATTTTATATAGGCTCCACTTTTTGCTTTTGTATAAACATTAGCAGAAGAATTTGCTAAATTATCAATATTTAAACTCCCGTAATACAAACAACCAAAAACATCCGTTAAATCACTTTGTAGATTATAACCTGGAATTAAAGCAGCTCCTTTATTTAATAATATAGATTGTATAGGTAAATTTCCTCCCCACCATACAAAAGCAGGAGCAACCATTCGTCTATCAATTAATAAAACATTTCTATTAAACTCTATTGCCCTCTTTTTAAAATTTTTTATTAATAAATAATCTTCAATTTCCATCCAAGAAGACCATTGAGTCTTTCCTGAAATAGACCCTGATTGATATTCTGTAAATGTATCATTTAATATTATAACATCAAAATAATCTGCAACGTCTTGCCAATCATTAAAGTTATTATTTTCATCCTCGATCATTCCATTAATTGAACCCCATTGACCTTCATTCGCTTCTTCTAATACCCCATCATAATCTCCTGTAACATAAACTGCATCATAATATATACTTAAATATTTTTTCATTTGAAATTCAAATGACCATTGATCCAATGTTCTATTTACAGGAGCAAGAGCATCTAAATTTGTATCTCTAGGAGTTGCTGTAAATCCATAGATTAATATTTTAGGCCTTAAAATAGTTTTATTTGAGTAGATCGCTTTTTTTCCATTAATAGAATTATCCGTTTCTCCATTAGCATTTATTAAAATTGCATTTTCAGCATCTATTATTCCCCAATGAATCCCCTTTATATTAGCATTTCCCCCAACAGCATATATCATATTAAGGTTTATTTCTGCATTAAATGTAGAAGAAGTTGTGAAATCCCCATAAGGTCTCATTCTATAATCCCATTTATGTCTTACTAATTCCGGTACAATATAATAATCTACTCCCTCTACAAGAGGAGTAACACAATCTTCTTCGTCTATGTCTCCAGTCTTTAAAGAAAAATCAATTTTATTTCTGTAAAGAACGCCATGTTCAATTTGTGAGCCGCTAGAAATTGTTTGAGGCCATCCTTCTCCATCTAGACCTTGTTCAAAATAATAAACTGTTAAATTAACTCCTGTTTGATCTGTTAAAAAATGAATGTAGGTTTTCCACTTTCCTTTTCCAGATTCTGAATTATCCCATTCCTTTTGTTCTATTAAATAATCTATCCCTGGAATTAAAGAAGATATTTTGACCACTCCCAATATTGTTAAACTTGTCAATACTAAGTCTGTTCCTATTCCTGTTCCTATAATTTCTTCTGTATCAGGAGTATGACCATTAACATAAGTACTAATTCCATCTCCTGCATGAAATAATCTTTCAGGCTCTCCATCTGGAACTGATTGACTTCCGTCTAACACAAAGCGTTTATTTCCTGTATATCCATTTGATATCCAAACGGAGTTTGTTCCAATTGCAGCAACTCCAGAATCTGTAAAGACTATCCACGCCATATTAAAATCAATATATGTATATGGAAAGTACTCAAATAAATAATTATAAGCATCCTCTCCTATGCTACTATTTCTAAAAAAGAATATCGGAGTTCTTGGAGGAAATATAAATGTATATAGAGAATTAGCTCCATAAGTTTGTCCTGTAAAATAATCAACTACATCTTCAGAAAACATATATTCAAGAGTTCTAAACTGTCTTGAGGGGTTATAAAAAATATGGCAACCTTCAAATTTTCTATAAATTATACCATATCTATCAAACTGACTTTGAATAAAAGTTGTTTCATAACCCGCTTCTGGAAACCCTATGGTCTTATTATTATCAACATTTCCTGCCATTAACATATCATAATATAGTTGATCAAGCACTATGTTTCCAGAAGCTGTTATATCTTCAATCGTATTATTACTATAATTAGATACAATATAACTGCCTGCTAAATGAGTTATCATTGCTTGTTGATTATAAGGATAGCCAAGTATTGCGAGACGAGCATTACCTACTCCTCCACTTACTTTCATTTCTCCAAATCTACTGATAGATTCATGCCAATCAAGAATTATAAATTGTTTAGTGACTTCATTCGCCATGTTCCATGTCATTTGTAATGCTTCAAACATGATAAAATGTTGAAATCTTTTATTTACCGCTGCAACAAATTGGGAATAGTATGACCAAATATCTGGCCATGTATTTAACATAAAAATTCCTTTTTCACATCTATTCCAATTTCTATAAAAATTATAGGAATTATTTTCTACGTGTTCAACGACAGTTTCTATAAAATCTGCCATTTTATCGGCATAAGGAACTCCATACATTACTTCAAATCTAGTTTTTATTTGATAAGAAAGGTTAGACCCTGTGGTGGGATTGCCGGAAAAAGATAAGGTCGAACTTGTATTAGAGAGAATTAAAATAGGACTTTGGCCTGTTATTTTTACATAAAATCCTGCCCAATGATTTATTTCCCAGGTCTTATCATTATCAGTTAACAGTATTGTCGTCACAGTCTCCGCTATTCCATCATCTATAATTGACATATTGACTCCTTCTCGATAAATAGAAGTCCATACATCATCCATAAATAATCCATGAAATCCAGTATAGGGTTCATTATTTATTATGTATTGTTGGTTAATAAGATCATCATCACCATAATCAAAAGTTATAGTATTGATAGTATTAGAAATAATCTTATACCATTCTATGTCTAATATTACTGTATTATGAATTACGCCAATATAATAATCTTCCCATTGATTAATATTCCAAGATTTTGAAACATCTGTTAAAACACCAATTTTAGTAGTCTCGTTATTTATAATCCCAGCATTTCCGCTCTCCCAAATGCCCATAGATTTATTTATTTTCCAAGTTTTAAACCAAGTAATTAAATCAGGATGAGCAATGTCCATCATCATTCCAGTTTGATACCAATAAGTATAATAAATATCTAATCCATCATGTAGATACCAATCTTCAGAGGAGGGGATAATAGCTCCAGGATCTATTGTAATTTTTCCTGCTTGAAGATTGAGAGTTAATTTTTTACTCATGGGATTTCTTATTTCAAAAACCCCACCGCTATTTACAAATTCAGGAAGATAAGTGGACGTTCCTGCTCCATCTATATACCCAAGTCTACGAAATCTTGAACCCCATATTTCAGCAGCTTGTTGATCTTCAAAAGGCTGACTAATTTCTTCAACAAAAGTGGATTGAGAACTGTCTAAAATTTCAAAAGGACACTTTAATAAAAATCCAATATCACTATATCCTATATTTTTATAAGTAAGTAAATAATGATAATCTTCAAGAAGTCCCCAATCAATATATTTTTCAACTAAATATCCATTTGAACCATCTATATACCCAGAGGCTTGAGGAATTTTTGCAAGATATAAAGATTCAGAGTACTCTCCTTCTATACCATAAAAATTTACAGCAGAAACCCAAAAATAATATCCTAGCCATTTTTCAAGATGATCTATAATATTGATATTAGTATTATTTGGAGTTGTATATATCCAAGTCTTTCCAGAAACTCCATAATATATTTTATAATAAGAAGCCCCTGGAACAGAGTTCCAAGAAACAATTGCGCTTCCATCTAATTCTACTCTGCTTCCTGTTAAATTAATTGGTATTCCTGGAGGAACTATTTGATATGCCTCAAGAATAGGGTATATAGAATTATCTAAACAAATTAGTTTAGCAGTTTTTTCTTCTAAATTCTTTTGCAATTCTTCTATACTAAAAGATTGAAAATTAATCCCTTCATTTGGTAAATTTAGTAAAATAGAATCTTGTAAGTCTATATTTATAATATCAAGTATTTCTAACTCTATTTTTAATTTTGATTGGGGTGCTTTTGATATAATATAAGTCCCAAGAGCAGAAGCTCCTGAACTTAGTTTAATCGGATAATCCGAAAAGTCTTTTTGATATATTTTATCATTTTCAATTATAACATAAACCTGAGCTCCAGATTTTGTACAATCTTGAAAATAAATTTTAGTTTTATTATTTTTAATAATTTTTAATATTTCTTTTGTTGCTCCAGTTCCAATAAATATATATTTATCTTTCCATTGATCTATCCCCCATTCTTTTGCAGAGTCTGTCAAAACTGTACTTGTTGTATCTGTAGATGTTCCATTATCCCCAAAAGATCCTTCTATCTCTAGAGGCGTTCCTGAATTGTCATAAGTTATAGCATAAGAATAATATACCTCGTCTTGAATTTCTTTTTCAATGGAATTTATTTTAATGATATGTTCATTAGATAATTGTATTCCAAAATCTCCAGTAAAATTTTCATACCATCGAACAGATATTTTATTATTAACAATAATAAAATACCCCATATCCATCAATAAGTCAGATAAAAATTGCATAGGGGTGACTTTATCTTCAGAAATAATTCCACAGGATATACCTATTGATTCATTCTCTTGTAGTTCACTTAAAATTTTAAAAGAACCTATATCAATATTTTCATCAGGTAAGTATCTTCTTAATAAAGCAAGCATATGTTTGGAAGGAGCTGCGTCGTTTCCGGCATATTCTTTATTTCCAACATATCCATCTAGAGCATAATATATGAAATTTGGAGCAGATAAAATTTTTATTATAGATTCAACACAAGTAAAGATGACAGTCCCTTCATATTCTTTTCTATCAATATCGTCTAAAACTCCTTTCCAAATTGTAATGTCTTGATCTTTAACTTCTACAATTATCTTAGAATAGTCTTCTCTATATTCATATAAAAAAGAAGCTTCATTTTCAGGACTAAATATGTTATTTTCATTAATAGCACTTAGAGTTAAATTATTTGTATAAATCTTAGATCTCTTTCCAACTTTTTTAATAAGATTAGGATTATCATAAACAAGATTAGTTATGTCTATTCCATTTATTATATAAGATAATTTCACATTAGACCTCTATTAAGGTTATAGAAATATTTTTTCTTAACATATTGTTCATAATTACTAATCCTCTAGACCCACTCATATCTTTTGTTTTATCAATTAAATATTTTATAAAAGTTTCTCTATTATCTTTAGATAAATAAATTTCAGAGGTACTATGAAGAAACATTGCTCTAAAATTATTATATTCCTCTTCTGTAAGAATATTATCATTTCCACTCCATTCCAAATTAAGATAATTTTTTAATCCTCTCAAAATCAACTTTGAAGATAAAGATCTAACAGTTAAAATTTTTGCATCGATTGGAACTTGTCTATCATTATAACTATCGGGAGAAGGAGATTCAAACTCTTGATAATTCTGTCCTGTTAAACTTCTTACATATTGATAACATCCCATATCATCATGCATACTCGATAATCCAACACAAGGACTTGTTAATATATTATCTCCAAATCCATTATATTTAGTTCTTAATCTAAAATCTTCATTTGAAATAAATAAAGGATTAATCCTCAATACGTTTGTTAAAGGGGTTAATACAGGAGATCCATTAATTTTTCCTATACAGGAGTAAGAGTATACAGCTATACTTCCATAATGATCATAAACTTTATTTTTATATACAATACTATCTATAACATTCATATTAAGGTTGCTACAATTAATTAAATGAATCCCATATTGATTATTTGTTATTGTTGAGTGATTTATATTTAATAACTTTGTACCAGACCCATCAATTATTATTCCTGCATAATCATTACTATGTATTAAGCTATAAGAAACATTAAGAGTTCCTTCTTGAAATAATATTCCACTTCCATCGATTTCTTCATCATTTATACTATTTTTAATAATTGTATTATCTATATTAACTATATCCGCAGTAGTTTTTTGAATGCCATTTTTATTGGCTCCATCAATAGTTACGTTTTTTATATCTCCTTCTCTAGCATCTATACCAATCACGTGTTCTGAATATCCAATAGGAATTTGAATCTCTACATTTATTAATTTACCTACGTTTTGAAGTCTTATCATAGATATCTGACTAGCAATGGTCGTATCTATTATTAAGATAGGCTTTACTCCTTCCATTCCTTGAAGAGTAATCCCATTAATATCGAAATAAAGAGTAAAGGCATCTCCAGTATAATAATAATTACTATCCATTATTGTAATTATAGTTTGATTAGAATTCATCATATCCTTAGCATATTGAATGGTTCTATAAGGATAAGTTGAAGTCCCGTCAGCTCCAGATCCATCTTCTCCATCCCAGCTTACATAGACACTATTATCATCATTATGAGCTTCTATATCTATATACTCTATTAAATTAGATGCACCAATAATCTTAATTAAAGTTTCTGACCAAGATTCTATCATTCCATAACGCCAAATAAATTTATAATCAGGCATTTATTTTCTCTCCGCAAACAGTTGTTTTCCAGCATAACGTGCTTGAGTTTCTAATGCAGGAACAATATGATTTATTATAAAATCGTCCTGCAACAAATTGCCAGTAATATTATTATTTTGATTTACGATAACCGTATTTCCCTCAATAGGTTGCCCAGGATTTTTAAACATAGCATTTATAATTCCAGAATTAGCTCTAGCCGATTCCTCTGTTATAACCGCTTCCTTTGCCCCTATCATTGCAGGAAAATGGTCTGATGGATAATAACCATTAGAGAATATAGGAAGTTTTCCTTTTTGATAAGATGGTAATTTTGTAGAAGAAATTGTAGCTATTTGAGCTCCTGTTGCTGCTGCTGAAATTGCAGTAAATGCTGCAGCAATAGGAGGATAAGCTCCCCATACAGACCATATTTTTGCAATAGATTCTGCAGCACTCATTATAGCAGAAGCATAAGACAATGCTTTTCCCATGTTAAAAAGAAATTTATTTTTAGATTGCATTAAAGAAGACGAATTTGCAAATACTTCTTTTGCGGATTGATACTCTATACTGTCAAATCCAAGTTTAGCTCTTAAATAATCTAGATCAAATTGTTTCATCTTATTATTAGCTTGTTGAGCACCAATAATTTTTTTCTTTTCATATGCAGTTTCCATATTCTGCTTTTGTTGGATTACATTTCCATGCAATTCTAATAATTGATCATACATCAACTTTTGTTGTAATAAATCAGCTTCTTGGAGCTGACCAATATATTCATAATACTTTATATCTGCCTGCATTCTTTCTTCTTTTCTTTTTCTTAATGCCTCCTCATCCTCTATTTCTTTATTTATATTTTGAGTATTTTGTTGCGTCCTTCTTTTTCCTCCTTCCATAATCTGAGTATTTAAATCTGTATATTTTTTATTTAATTTATCCACACCCTCAAGAGCAACGAGATTAGAATATTCCCACATCGTTTTTATATTTTTTGTAAAAGTCGTAAAATCTCCAGTCTTAAAAAATTGTTTTATTATATCTCCAGTTAAAGCTAATCCATTGGTAAAAGAATCCCATTTAACCTTTAACACCTCTATATTATAAGCGACATCATTTAAAAATATTCCAAATCCTTTTGCCCAAGTAGAAAGTTTAAAAAATCCTTCTCCTTTAGAATCTGCTGTCCATTTTAACCACAAAGTCAAAAGATTATCTAAAGCAGGAGTTAAAGCCCTTGCTGCGGAATCTGCTACATCATTCATTCTTGATTTTAAAACTTGTAACTTTTGACCAAAAGTTAAACCTTCTCCAGCAGTTCTTTTTATTGCTTCTTCTCCTGTTTGTAATACTGCGTTTAAATATGCTTGCTTTTTCTCTGTTTCTGTTAATTGATTCGCTGTTAGTCCTAAACTTTTTGCATATTGTTTAACATATATATCAACCTTAGCGGAACTTAATCCCACTTGTCTTAGCATTCTTGAAGACCCTGATTGAACAGACATAACTAATCTTTCAAAAGTATCTTCTGTACTTTTTCCTGTGGCTTTTGAAGTAGCCAGAGCAATCTCCATAATTTTTGGTAATTTGTCTGCAACTTCTTCTCCTAAAGTCATCACAGCAGAATTTGCAGCTTTCATTATTTCTGTATCATCTACGGTTCCTTGAGCTGCTTTTGTCATAGCTTCTAATAAACCTTCTGCTCCTCCTTTTGCTCCCTTTGCAAGATTATAAAAAGAAGTTTCAACAGAATCTATTTCTCCAGCTAATCCAATTAAATCCTTAATTAAACCTACACCAAGATAAGCCGCAACAAATTGTTTTATTTGTTTAAACGCATCAGCAATTCCCCCTCCAGATTTTTTAGTAGAGCTCTCTAGCTTATTAATTTGAATTTCTGATTCTTTTAATTTAGCTATGAGAGATTTGTTTTCGGCTTTAAGCTCTAAAATTATTTCATTAGCTTTTGTTGCCATTTTTTACATCCTCTTCTATCTGTTTTGCTCTAATTAAATCTTGCTCTGTTGCTCTAATAAGTCCAAGGTTAATTTGTTGAACGGTTCTACTGAGTATTTCGGCATGACTACAACCTTTTCCAATATACCAAGCGACGATGTGCCCATCTGAATATTGAATTCTATTATTAAGTCCTTTTGAAACATTTTCATCAATTCCAATAAGTTTTTTTTTACAATATCAAAATTCATTACAAAAAGTAAAAACAAGATATACACAAATTCTGAAGGTTCAATAGAATTTAAAAACTGTTTACATAATCTTTTATTATGAGTATATTTTATAATTCTTTTTTTCTTATTAACGAAAGACCATTTTAAAATAAATTTTGTTGCTCTTTTTTTAAACACACTATATTTTTTATTTGCAGTATAGATAGAAACTTTTGCCACTAATTTATCTACTGATTCTTTTTCTTTATAATTTTCATGGCTTAAAAAATCAAGATTAGCAAATATTTCATAATTTTCTATTATTATTTTTGACATATCCTTTAAAAATATATCATGCTCTTTAAATAAAACAGGTTTAACAATTAAGAGAAGCCCTTGCCCATTGTCAAAGACAAAAGGCTTCTCTCTATAGATATCGAGATCAGTAATTTGATCTTGCATCAAGTCTGTTAGTTTTAGTTGAGTTTGTTTATTTAGCATCCTTATTTCTTTTCATTTCTGTTTCTTTTTTATAAAACTGTTTA
>Ga0299912_10001245_pt1 | contig 20611 bp, 13 predicted proteins | sample RVTome_2_FD_207667 | JGI IMG/M metagenome (GOLD analysis project Ga0299912, IMG submission 207667) | Soil microbial communities from uranium-contaminated site in the Upper Colorado River Basin, Wyoming, United States - RVT95D214 (version 2) ... | reverse complement strand
GATCGATCCCGGGATATACAACAGTCACTATTTCATCTTGGATATCAGAGAATTTCAGTAAATCATTTTTGGTATGTTCAGAGACAGCGATAATCCTGTTAGCGTTACGAATTGACTGTGGTAACCACCATGACCAGTAAAACCTGGAAACAATTGGAAAGTAACCAGGATATAGCTTGCCTATTAAATCATGCACGGTTAACACAATCGGGCAAGGCTTCCAATATGGGGCATCGAAGCCAGTAACGTGAAGTAAATCCACCCTGGAGGATTTTGCAGCGAATGGGAGCGCGATTTGCTGCCACCATAACCGTTGGTCAGTCCTCATAGGTAGATCTTTTTGTAAATGGAATTCTACAAAATCCTGAGTTGACGCAACCTGCCGTAGAGCCGAGAGAAGCTGGAATGAATAATGCCCGATGCCTGTCTTGCTGCCATATGTGGATTGTGTATCTATACCAATGCGCATATTTTAATTACTGTCAGGCAAAAAGCATTTTTCGATAATGATATTTTCTGCAAGCTTGGCATTTCTAGCTGCGTCATATTTGTATAAAGTGTATTCTCTTCCAAACTGACCCATTTGTTGGCGCAGCTCTTGATTAGAAAGGAGATCACAGATTGCTTTAGCTAGGGCCTGGGGATTATTTTCGGGAACAAGTATACCTGCTCCTTCTGGCACATATTCGGGAATTGCACCGCTCCTGGTGGAAATAATTGCTTTACCACTCGCCATTGCTTGTAAATTAGTTACGCCTACATATTCTTCCCATTTCTGAGTCGTTACTGACGGGGACACAAATATCGTTGCAGCTCTGAAATAAGGGGGCAAATCTTGATTCTTTATCGTCCCCAATGTAAGAACGCGGTCCTGCCATTGGTTTTCTCGAATGGTTAATTTTACTTGATCCATTTGGGGGCCATTACCGATGATTACCAACTGCACATTGGGTATTTTCGATGAAACTATTTTATAGGCTTCCAGCAAGTCTAAGATGCCTTTTTCGGCGTGAATTCTTCCAACAAATAGTAAAACCGGTTCGTCACCCCAGTTTGGTTCTCTACCATTTCGCTGGGGCGTGAACTCCTCAGGATCGACTCCCCAGGTTCCATACATATGTCGCACCAATTTTTGCTCGGGAACTCCCAGCCAGCGAAGATTATTTTTAGCTCCGTCGCTCAGATAAAAAAAGATACTTGAATATCTTGTCGTAGGGTAGATTGCCAGTTTTAGTAAATGGGATAATATGAGCCCATATTTTTCTTTCAAAGGCCGGCTGATGTGCACCCCGGCAAACAAAGGAATATTATGGGTTCTTGCATAAAGAAATATAATCCACTGGATAAGCCACTGCTTCAACGATAGAATTTCGACGGTTTGAATAATATCCGGTTTCTCTTTGCGAAGAAGATGTAGCAGATGCCGGAAATTGTTGTATTTGATAAGCGTTTCGTCCCAATCTTCTGGGCTTAAATCATCATAAGGTGCAATTTTATAAAAATGGATAATATTTAATCGTGAAAATATCCGCAATGGTTTAATCAGATCCCGGCGAATATCTATACTGATAATTGCCAATTTAGGTTTGTTTATTGAATTGTAAATGTAGATTTTTGCTCTATCATCATCACGTCTATGCCTGACAATTTTTTCAACCAATCGTACCCCCCAAGTTCGTTTACTGAGATACTTGTAAAAGATAAACAGGTAAATTATTCGTAAGCTGGTTATTACTGGAGCCTCACTGATTTCTATAGCGCATTTGAAATTGCGCATAGCAAGCGATTTATTACCAATTGATAAATATTTCAATCCCACATCGATATATGCATTCCGGTAAGCCAATCCTTTTATGCTGATGATATTTTGGAGTAGGTTGGTTTGATTGAAAAATTTATCCAACGGGGACAATCTTGATTCAACAATTTCATAAAATACGGCGGATTGACTACCCGTGGTTCTTTGAGCATGCATCCGGAAATTTGCCAGGACTTGATCGATAAAAAAGAATTTGGTTACTCTCGCCAGGCGAATCCACATATCCCAATCTTCATTCCCCTTTAGTGTTTCATCAAAGGGGCTAACCTGTTCGTAACATTCTTTCCGCACGGAGGTAGTTATTGCACAGATAAAATCTCCACATAAGATGCTCTTAAGTGTATCGCCTGGGAATTTTTCGGGCGCTCCTGAAATTTGTGGCTTGGCTCTCCCATGTAGATCCATTGCCTGCGCTTTCGAATATACCAATCCTACCTGTAGGTCATTAGCAAATATTGCAGCCTCGGTTTCAAGGAGCGTCGGATGCCAAATATCATCCGAATCCAGTCGGGAAATGATCTTTCCATGAGCTGCCATAATACCAGCGTTGAGGGCAGCGCTAATTCCTTTATTTTCCTGGTAGAAATACCGAATCCTTTGGTCAAATATTGATTTGACAATTTCTCTCGTATTATCCTTTGAGCCATCATCGATAATGATAATTTCATAATCCGAAAAGGTTTGATCGAGCACGCTTTGAATAGCATGGGGTAATAAAGTGGCCCTGTTGAAGGTCGGTATTATCACGCTAAAAAACGGATGATTCATTTGAAGTAATATAATCTTTTCAAGATGCTAATCCGAATTCATTTGTTGGGATACCGCTTGTTTTTATTAAAACGGTGTCATTATCGAAAATGCGATTTAATAATGACCTAGTGTCAAAGGTATAATTTATAACAACTCAATTTGAAGATCGATGATAGATGCTACAAAAATTCGCTGTTGTTTCTAATATATTGCCACCTTCTCCATCTGGCCAATCTACAATGCTATATAAATTATTGGAGGGAATTCCCGTCACAGATTATTGCCTCATTTCTGGTCGTCAGTATAACACGACCGAAACTCACCCAGACTTTCCTCCAAAGCTACCTGCACGGTATTATTGGCTCAAGTCGGTTCCGAGACTATATGGACTTGACCGTTGGGGGTTATGGGTTTTTCGTAAACTTTATAATTTTCTGCCAACTTTTTTATGGCAAACTTTACAAATAGCCACGATCATCAAAAAAGAAAAGTGTAAAGCCATAATATCCTGTACCGGTGATGTTTTTGACATGCCAGCTAGCTATCTGGCAAGTCGTCTAACGAGAACATCTTTATATGCTTATATCTTTGATTATTATTTGTATCAATGGCTTGATCCCATGCTAAATAATTTTATGGGAAAGATCGAACCAATCATCATTAAAGGGGCAAAAAAGGTTATCGTTACAAACGAGTTCATGTATGATGAGTATTATAAACACTATGGTATAGCATCAACAATTATTCGAAACCCATGTGATACATCTTATAATATTTCAAAAATAGTCCCATTGTTTGGAGAAATTCGGATCGTTTATACTGGTGCAGTTTATGTTGCTCATTATGATGCATTTCTTAATCTTATAGAAGCTATCAATATACTGGACCGATCTGATATCAAGCTCCATATTTACTCAGCGAGTAACACAACAGAAATGGAGCAGGTAGGTATCCGAGGTCCAGTGGAATTTCATCCGCACCTCGGTTTAAATCAGATAGCTCAAGCTCAAAGAGATGCAGATATTTTATTTCTTCCTTTGGCTTTTAAATCTCCTTATCCATTCCTGATTCGGACATCTGCACCTGGAAAAATGGGAGAATATCTAATGTCTGGTCGTCCAATCCTGGTGCATGCCCCTGGGGACTCATTTCTTAGCTGGTATTTTCGTAAAAACCAATGTGGTCTGGTTGTAGACCAAAATTCCCCTAAATTATTAGCTGATGGGATAACTCGATTAATGGATTCTCCAGAATTATTATCATCTTTGGTAACGAGGGCAATCGAACAAGGCAAGGTCGACTTTGATATTAACCTAGCTCGAGTAAAGTTTTTAAGTATATTTGAATGAATACGTCAATTTATACTCTGTAATAGGAGGTGATTTAGTGAAGGTATTAATTGTGGGAGGCTGTGGTTATGTGGGTGGAGCCATAACGGACTTGCTCATGCAGACCCAACACTACATGCGAGTATATGATAACCTCATGTACGAAGAAACTTATCGCAAGCCCGTAGAATTTTTCTATGGGGACATTCGAGAAACAGAAAGATTGTTGCCTCATATAAGGTGGGCTGACGCTGTCATTTGGCTTGCTGCGATCGTTGGAGACGGCGCCTGTGCTTTAAATCCAGAAATAAGCATTGCTATCAATCAGGAACCTGTCAGGTGGTTGGCTGAGCATTTTGATGGTCGAATTATTTTTATGTCAACATGCTCGGTTTATGGCGCACAGGATATGGTACTGGGTGAAACGTCGCCGACCAATCCGCTCTCTGTATACGCCGTAACTAAGTTGGCTGCAGAAGAATTCCTCCGAGATAAAAATGCCATCATTTTTCGCCTAGGGACATTATTTGGTGTTGGAGACTTATTCTCCCGAATTCGACTCGATTTGGTTGTAAATACTCTGACTGTACGAGCTCACCATCATGGTAAGATCAACGTTTTCGGTGGTGATCAATTTCGTCCTCTACTCCATGTTCGGGATGTGGCTCAGGCAGTTGTAAATAACATAGAAACATCCCATAAAGGCATTTTCAATATCCACCGCCAAAATGTTCGAATTATCGACCTGGCCTATCAAGTGCGAAATCACTTTTCTGATTTAATCATCGAGCAAACGTCCGTGAAGTTCCAGGATGCGCGAAATTATAGAGTGAGTTGTGAGAAAGCCCAAAAGGTATTGGGGTTTAAAGCAACTTATTCAATTGATGACGGGATTCAAGAGATAAAAGATTTATTAGATGCCCGTCGGTTGAAGGATGTCGACAATCCACGGTATACAAATCAGGCTTATTTATCTATGTTCAACACGCAAAAAACATAAAACCAGGAGGTTGATGTGAATGATTTATTAACTTCACTAACTCCCCGTTTACTCGATGGCGGATTGGGAGTTGATGATCGTGGGGAAGTGGCGTTTGTGAACGATTTCCACTTGGAAGGTGTAAAGCGGTTCTATCTGGTTTCCAATTATCGCTCTGGATTAGTTCGTGCCTGGCATGCTCATCGGCACGAAGCAAAATATGTCACTGTAGTCCAGGGTGCGGCTGTTGTTGCCGCGGTTATTATTGACAATTGGGAACAGCCCTCAAAGGAAACTCATATTCATCGTTTTATCCTCTCGGCCAATAAACCATCAGTTCTCTTTATACCATCTGGTTATGCTAATGGTTTTATGACCCTTACCACTGATGCAAAACTTATGTTCTTCTCAACATCAACTCTTGAGGAAAGTCGGGGGGATGACATTCGATACGAAGCCCGGTACTGGGATGCCTGGCAAATTATTGAAAGGTAAATAGCCATGATAAATGTTGTTGTATTAGGTGGTAGTGGTATGCTTGGTTCAATGGTTACCGATGTCTTGTCGCGTGACCCAGAATTAACAATAAAAGCAACAGTGCGTAGTAAGGAATATCTTTCCCCATTTTCCCTAAAAATTCCAAACGTTGAATGGGTGTATTTAGATGTTGAGTATCCTAACCGAGATAAGATTCAAAAAAATCTAGGTAATGCAAATTGGGTGATTAATGCCATTGGCCTTACCAAGCCATATACACATGATGACAAACCCAAGGAAATCGAGCGTGCGATACGTATCAATGCAATTTTACCGTACGAATTAAGCCATGCTGCCAGTTCAATTGGTACGCAGATACTGCAAATCGCGACTGACTGTGTGTATGATGGTGTATTAGGGAAATACATAGAAAATTCCCCTCATAATCCTTTAGATGTTTATGGAAAAACGAAAAGCCTGGGGGAGGCCTTACTTCCCAATTATCACTGCTTTCGGTGTTCGATCATTGGACCAGAGCCAAAAGCTTTTGTCTTTCTCCTGGAATGGTTCAGAAGGCAGCCTGATGATGCTCAAATCAACGGATTCATCAATCACCAATGGAACGGTGTTACTACCCTACACTTTGCCAAGCTGTGCCTGGCTTCCGTTAAAAATAATCTAGATCTTCCTAATATTCAGCATATTGTCCCTACCGGATCAATCTCAAAGTATGATCTATTAACCTGCTTTGCCAAAGATTACCACAGGGAAGACATCGATATCAAACCGACAGAGGCAAATACAGTCATTGATCGAACATTAGCGACGGCCAATGAGACGCTAAATCGACAACTTTGGTCATTTGCCGGTTATCCTGATCCACCGACTGTCCCCCAAATGGTAACTGAAATGGCCCAATTCAATTTTCGTTCAGAAGGAATTGAAAATAAATGAAAGTGATGACCATTCTCGGGACTCGTCCAGAAATCATCCGATTGAGCCGGATTATCGAAAAATTGGATAACCTAACTACCCATGTGTTGGTAAATACTGGTCAAAATTATGATACCAACTTAAGTAATATCTTTTTTGAACAGCTTAAACTAAGAGAGCCTGACTATTATCTGGGGGCTAAGGGAAGCTTTGGAGAACAAATTGGAAGGATTCTGGCTGAAGGCGAACGGATCATGCTTCAAGAAACGCCGGATAAATTCCTAGTCTTAGGAGATACAAACAGCAGTTTGGCAGCCATCATGGCAAAGCGCTTGGGTATCCCTGTATATCACATGGAAGCTGGTAATCGCTGTTATGACGACCGTGTACCCGAAGAAATCAATCGTCGTTTGATTGATCATTGCAGTGACGTCTTAATGCCATATACTGAGCGGAGTCGTCAGAATTTATTACGCGAAGGTATTCAAGGAGAAAGAATTTATGTAACAGGTAATCCAATATACGAGGTAATCCAATTTTACGATCAATACATCCAACAATCCACTGTTCTAGAAGAGTTGGGGATTAAAGCCCAGCAATATATTCTTGTTACCATGCATCGCGCTGAAAACGTGGATCTTGATGAAAGGTTGAGGTGGCTAACACAAGGGCTAGATAATGCACAGCGTGATTATAACGTTCCTGTAATCGTTAGTACTCACCCACATACTCAGACTCGCGTGCAATCATTGGGATTGGGAACAGATAACCCACATGTTCGTTTCTTGCCTCCCTTTGGATTTTTTGACTTTATTGCCTTGGAAAAAAATGCCCTATGCGTCTTAAGCGATAGTGGTACTGTTCAAGAGGAATGTGCAATCTTCGGAGTACCCAATGTGACCATTCGTGATGTTACTGAGCGTCCTGAGACACTCGAATGCGGGAGTAATATCTTAAGTGGGGCTAAACCAGAAAGTATCCGGTTATGCATTCAGGTGGTGCTCGACCTTAAAAATCGCTGGTCTCCGCCGAGAGAGTATGTGGTTGAGAATGTTAGTGATATAGTGGTTAAAATTGTGGAAGGTTATTTTTATCCCACGGATTCGCAATACCTTTTGGGGGCTTAGAAGTCACCTGATTTTCTTGATTCTCCGATAAATGCTTCGACCGATGGAATATACAGGATCTGGAAGAGATCGTTTCAACCCTGTTATCATGCGGTATTTGATCATGGATTTTTGATCATTTAGAGACATGGTTAAGCTGTCATGACCCAGGAATCGCTTCAGTATCTTGTATCGGAAATAAAACTCTATCAGAAAACCTAATTCCTGATCGCTTCGGCGCTTAACAGGTTTTTCACTTTTGAATTGTTCTTGCAGGTACAATTCTAAGAATATTTCTTCCAGCAGGCGTTGCCAAGCCAGGACACATTGTTGTATTGTCATCTCTTTTTGGAGCATAACGTTGCGTGGATCGAAGGTCCGAAGGGTAATATTTTGAATAGCTGTTAAAAAATCTTCTCCGAAGATTCCCACCTGAGAACGCTCTGAAGCGGTAAATTCTTTAAATATGCCCGTGTTTCGCATAATTATTGGGAGGCCACACAGGCAAGCTTCTACTGCCGCCAGGCATTGGGTTTCGACAGGGGAGCCAATGATAAAGAAATCGGCACAGTTGTAGAGCTTTGCAAGCATTTGCTGAGAAATTTTGTTATATACAACCGTGTTAGGGGCGTTGAAAATCTCGTCGCGATTCGAGACTAAAATCCAGTAAATATTCGGGAATGCCTCGATAGCCTGCTGTATTTTTGACCATCCTTTGACCTCTGAAAAATTTCCAACAAAGATGCCAACCTGATTATGCTCTGGTATCCCTATTTCGCAGCGTGTTTTTGTTTTATCCATTGGTTTGAATAAGTCAGCGTCTACGCCGACTGGAATCACCATGAAATCATATTCTGGATATGCAGATGCTGTCTGAAATGAATTAGTCACCAGTTTATGCGCCAATCGTAGGTTGTTTTCTTGTTGCATTGAGATAGTACCCATGTCGCGTAGGTTATCCTGTAAAAACGAAACTGTATACAAATTAGAATCTACAATATCCATAAATGACGCATTCTGGATAATCACCTTTGCATTAGGGTATTGTTGCTTGATGTATTCTTTTGCTCGCACCTCCCAGTTTTTACCCGGTACGACCACACTTTGATCAACGCCAACCACCCCAGGTATCGTGTCTAGTAAATAATTCCATAGGACACGCTCTCCCATAATACCTGTTAACCGATCGTTGCAGAGCACTACTCGACCAAAAGTTTTTCCATCATTGACCCTCCGAGGCTTACTTCGCATCTCGCCTTCTTGGAAGTGGTAAACGATACTATTGAAAGCTGTCTGGTGTTGAATTCCTCTGGTGGCTAATTTCTCCATAAGGATTAGATCGCCCGAAATCATGGGCTCACCGCTTTTCGCTATTGTTGGGTTGAAAATGTCGCTGCCCGGGACAACATTCCCTTCAGGATATCCGCCTACGGATAAAAAGTGTTCTTTCCGAATGAGTAATGGCATGAACAGCCCGCCATTGGCTAGTCGGTTCTCACAGATCGCTGCGGCATATTTTTGAAATTCGGATTCCTGGTAATTTTGGAAATTATCGCCGAAGTATTGTTTAATTCCGTATTGCCCACTTGGCAATTTGCCCGATTCAACCAAACGAGAAACAATGCAATTCGATCCATTATAAGCTGCCCACAAGTTATCAAACCAACCTGGCCAAAATGCCATATCAGAATTGATAAATATTATGAAATCCCCTTTTGCCTGGTTGGCAGCATAATTCCAGGCTCGATACACATTGTTGATGTACCATTCCCGCTGTTGGTCAGGGTTATTTTTCCAGATATAGTGGCGGATATAGTTATTTCTCAGATAGTCACGAACATCCTGGCTTGCATCATTCGCGATAAAGTAGAACTCTTTGTTAGTTAGATCAGTATATCTGAGAACCTGATCATTGATAAACTTTAACCATTCTACGCTTTTGTAAATTAAGCAAGCGATGGAAAACTTTGGTCTAAAGACGTCTTTTCGATAAAGGTAGATATTTGCAAAGGATTCGGCTGTAGCTCTGGGGATAGGTTGCGTGGCTTCAATCCTCATGTCATCAGGGAGTAATGATGCCTCAATTTTTTTAGTGATGAGATTCTCTTCATCCATTAGCCGATCGAGCAAATGATAGCCACGCTGGCCGTGAGTGCGATATACCCAATATTTATGTGCAATATTTTGGATTGATGCGAATCCGAAATGCAAAACTGCGATATCAAATACCTTATCGACTTTTTCTATACCGATGGGCCATATCCGTTTGTGCAAACCAATTTGAGCTGTGTCGAACTTGATTGATGGTTTTACTCGCCAGAGGCACCGTTTCCAGCCATTACCGAATTCACTATCAATTCGCTGCCACGAATAGCTTCGCCACAGATTGAGCTCGTGTAAACTAACACCATCCAAATCATTTTTAATACAATACTCGCATAACTCGATCAATCGATCTCGGTTCGCATTAGCTGTCAGAACTTCATCGCAATCGAGCCATAGGATGAAATCGGGATTCAATGAAACTGCAATCTCTAATAATTGTTGTTTGTGGTTGATTTCGTGAATAAAATCATTGATCGCTCCGCGAATAACGTAAGGAGTATATTGTTTAACATATTCGTAACTACCATCAGTACTCCCGTCGTCATAAGCGACCCAAGCATCTAATAATGGCGGGACATGTTTGATGAATCGTTCTAAGTTGCCTTTTTCTAACTCATTGAAGATCTGTACAAAACCAACGATTTTGCATCCCGGCATGAAAGTTATTCCCATAAAAGCTGTTTTTCCCTTTTGCGACAGATCGCCAATCCGGGATTGATGGGGATAGTAATCAGTTCAAACAGATCTCTTTGGCGGGAAAGTTCAGCGATTGTTTTGTATCCATTCCCACAGTATCCTGGAGAAGTTAGATACGAGTTGGCCGGATAAGCGTCATGAATTAATATTAATCCATTGGTGACAATAAGAGGGAAAAAATTCCAAAAATCTTGCTGAACCGCTTCTTTGGAGTGATTGGCATCAATGAACAGCATATTGATTTCTAAATGCTTATGTTTAAGAGATGCTGCAAATTCATCAGTTGTCGCATGGACAAAAAACGATTTGTCTGATCGAGTCATGTATTTTTCTGCTTCAGGATTCATATCCACTCCTATTGCTCGTTGAGTGTATGGAATGACCTTGTTGAAGACCTCGCACTGATACAATCCAAGCTCAACATAGACAATAGGTCTGATAATTGAGGCAATATGCTCGATAAATGTCGCGTGCCAGTTTTCAGGAATGGGTTGATCAGGTCTAGGAAATCCATAGTTTTCGCTTTCTCGAAAGCTTCTAAGCATGTGGCGGATAGCTGCTATCTTGCTGTGCTTTTTCATGAGAATCCTACGTGATCAAAAGACCAATTGCAAGGATAGCGAATAAAGCCTCCCGAATAATTATGCCACGCGGATCCACCCACCTCGCCAACATCTGCAATATGGAATTGAATTACCGCGGGTAACCAATCCAATACATTTTCTCCATTAGCACCCAGGCCGATTTCATACAATCCTGGTGCTAGAATGTTTGGATTGATCGAGATGTGATAAATAACTTTTCCAGCCTCTAGCTTGCTAGGTAGGCCGTAATCTAGTTGTATTGCGTTAAATATGGGCACTCCCACAGCAGAATTAATGGCAAACCCTATGCGGGCATATGATATATCAGCGTTTATATTGGCTTCCAGTTGGATGGTAAAAGGTTCACCGAAATTAAAAAATGTTTTTGGATTTCCGGTCTTGTCCAACAAAGTGATCCTAGTCCAATAAAAACGGCTATGTGCCAAACTGTTATACCGTAATTCAGGAGATGATATATCGCGACTTCCTTCTGTCATAGTGGAGTGGGCGGATAGATAATAATTGATTACATTATGGGCTTCTCCATCAATCGCAATTTTGCCACGATCGAGCAGAATAACCCGTGGGCATAATTCTTGAATGACAGCCATATTATGACTCACAAATAATACCGTTCTACCACCTTGAGCCACCTCTTCCATTTTTCCTAGACATTTCTTTTGAAACATTGAATCTCCTACTGCTAAAACCTCGTCCACCATCAATATCTCGGTTTCCAAATGCGCTGCCACTGCAAAAGCAAGGCGGACATACATCCCGCTCGAATAATGTTTTACCGGCGTATCCAAGAATCTTTCAATCTCGGCAAAGGCCACGATCTCATCGAACTTTTTATCGATTTCAGCTTTGTGCATCCCCAGAATAGCGCCATTTAAATATATATTTTCACGCCCTGTCAACTCAGGGTGAAAGCCGGTACCCACTTCAAGTAACGAGCCCACCCGGCCGAAAATATCAATACTTCCCTCAGTAGGATCTGTGATACGCGAAAGTATCTTTAAAAGAGTGCTTTTTCCCGCCCCATTACGACCAATGATGCCCACGACATCGCCATGGTTAACTTCAAATGTAATACCCTTGAGTGCCCAAAGAGTGTTTTCCTCATTTTTGTTTTTGTTGCGAGAGTTCTGGATTACGGAAAGAAATCGACGCCATGGCGAAGAGAAGGTCTCAGTTATTGTATCTCGAAGAGTCCGGTATTGTTCTCGTTTCCCACCGATTTTGTATAATTTTCCTAGATTATTTATTCGAATAGCGAGATTTACCGTCATATGTATATTCTTATGGAAGAATTTTATACAACATCCGCAAACGTATTTTCCATGTGTCGAAAATATATAATCCCACTTACCAACAAAGTCAGAGAAATCAATGTGGATACCATGATCATTGGTCCAGGCATCGTATTCGTCCCCAATAAAGCCCATCGAAATCCTTCAACAACCCCAGCCATTGGGTTAATGCCGTAAATAGTCCGCCATGGCTCAGCTAAATAGCTACTTGGGTATACAATCGGCGTAGCAAACATCCATGCTTGAATTAAAAACGATAAAGAGTATCGAACATCTCGAAATTGGACATTCAAGGCTGTCAACCACAATCCAACTCCTAAAGATGTTATAAAAGCTAGAAGAATTAGTAAAGGTAGCCATATTACGGCCACAGTTGGAAAACGTCCAAAATATACCAAAATTCCCAATAAAACTACAAAAGCTAATAGAAAATCTACTATTCCAGCCAAGACCGCAGCTATTGGAATAACTAATCGGGGGAAGTAAACTTTTGTAATCAGATTGGCACTTCCAACTAAACTGTTAGACGCCTGAGACATACCATTAGCAAAAAATGTCCAGGGCACTAAAGCAGTATAACTGAAGAGTGGATAAGGAATGCCGTCCGATCGAATTTGGGCTAACTTGCCAAAAAAAATGCTAAAAATCACCATGGAAAACACAGGTTGGATAATTGCCCAAGCAACACCTAAAACAGTTTGTTTATACCGTACCTTGATATCACGCCATACAAGGAAATATAGTAATTCCCTATATTCCCAAATATCCTTGAATTTAATAGGAACCCATCCACGGGATGGTTCGATGTGTATGTGAGGCAGTGAAGATCTCGTTTCGCCTTTGGTATTACTATCTCTACTAGCTATTTTTGTCATCTATTGTCTCAAGCGATTTCACAAAAATTACTTGGCGTATTATATCAAGACTAACAATGCACTATCTTAAGCACTATGTTAAATTGAAGAATATGTAACATAAAATATATTGGAAAACAACGATTATCGAAAATATCCAAATAATCTTATATTTTTAGATTGCGCAATGTTTTGTCTTCGCTAATTATCATCTAAGACAATGCACCCATGCGCGATAGTAAAAATTATGAATCATATGGATTATCTTATTACACGTGCTTTAATTATGCTTTAAAATAGACCAAGGAATATTACCGTAAATTATATTGAATGCAAAATAATAAAATTTTTAAAAATTTTATAGGTTTATCCATTTTTATTGGATCATTAATTTTATATTCGTTAACACTTGCTCCTGGTCTCCTTTGGGGTGGTGGGGATTTCGCTACTTTCCAAACAGCAGCATTTCTGGGGGATATCGAGATAGACCGTGGGATTTTTTCTCACCCGTTGTGGGTCATTCTTGCTCACCCATTCACCAAGTTGCCCTTTCGTGATGTCGCCTGGAGAGCTAATTTTGCCTCTGCCTTCTTTGCTTCGCTGGCATTATTTTTCATTTTTTTATCAGCTTATAAAATCACACAATCCGTCTGGGCTTCGAGTTTTGGAGCTGTGTCACTCGGATTGTCTCACACGTTTTGGACATATGCGGTAATGCCCAAAGTATATTCATTAAATGCGTTGCTAATTAGCCTTTGCTTTTTACTTTTATTAATCTGGCGTGAAAAACGAAGCAATAAATACTTATATTTATTTTCATTCATATATGGTCTTAGTATTTTAAACCATATAGTCATGGCGATCCTGGTTGGCGGGTTTGCTATATTCATTATCCTACAACTCCGAGAAACTCCTCAAACGAAAAGTATCGTATCAGTTTTTATAAAATGTTGTATATTTTTTTTACTTGGGCTGTCGCCTTACTTGTATTTTTCAATTAGAATTGGAACATCATCGACGATTATTGGTGTAATGATTGGATTTTTCAGGGGGTTGTTGTCATCGATAACTTCTCCTTCAGCGTTACTAAAAGCGATTATTTGGGGGATTCCTCTTGGTGTTTATCAGTTTCCTTTGACGTTTATCCCAGGTCTGGTTGGATTATATGTATTGAGGAAAACTGATCTGCCATTGGCATTAAATATTCTACTGATTATTTTGGGGACATTTTTATTTTTATTGGCAGCAGCCGAGCCGGGTGTGGGAAGTGTATATGTGTGGAACTTGCACTATTATCTCCAGGCTTATGTTGTGTTTGCTATTGCCATAGCCGTTGGCTTTAAGGCATTGGAAAATTCGTGGAAACCCGATAATTTATTGAAAGTATGTAAATCAATAGGTTTCATTGTCGTAGTTCCTGTTTTTCTTTATGCCCTTGCTCCGAATATTGCGCCTATTGTTTGGACCGAGGTGCCAGATTTCAGACCCTTGCCTGGTAGGAATAATTTTGAATATGTTTTATCACCATGGAAACAAAATGAAACAGGTGCCCGAGAATTTGGCGTGTCGGTTTTAGATTCCTTGCCAACGAAGAGCATTCTAATTGCTGATTACAGCATTTGGGCAGTGATTCGATATTTACAAGTGGTTGATGGTTATCGACGAGATGTTAATCTTATTAAATTACCTGGGTATGGAGACCAAGTTGAGTTAGTTTTGAAATACAAAGACTGTTCAGACGTGTATTTCCCCGATACCTATCGATACTACAATTTGGAGGAGATTGATAAATATTTTATGATTATTCCAGAAGGGCGAATCTTTCGATTGGTTTATAAGGGATTACCATGAGAATTCTACATATCTATAAAGATTATTATCCTATCCTGGGGGGTATCGAGAATCACGTTCGAACTTTGGCTGAAACGCAAGCATCTAAAGGTCACCGGGTTACAGTTCTGGTAACCAATCCCGCTCCAGGGATGAGGACGGTCAAAAATGAATATAACGGCGTTAACTTGATCAGAGCCGGCCGGATTACGACTGTTGCCTCGACTCCGTTGAGCCTGGCGCTGTTTTATTGGTGCTCTAAGATAAATGTGGATATTGCCCACCTTCATTTCCCATACCCTCTTGGTGAGATTGCGAACCTGTGGTTTAAACCCGGACAGCGGACCGTCATCACTTACCATTGCGATGTCATCCGACAGAGAAATTTACTAAAACTATATAGACCGTTGCTAATGAGAGTCCTTCGTCAGGCAGATCGCATCCTTCCAACCAGCCCTTTCTATATGGAAACTTCGCCCTTCCTGCAACCGATCCAGGAGAGGTGTGAAGTTGTGCCTTTGGGGGTCGACATAAGCCGATTTTCCCGGGTGACTCAATCTCAATTGGATGTTGTGCGAAAGAGATATCAATTTTTAGACGGTCCTATCACTCTAGTTTTTGTGGGGCGATTGAGATATTACAAAGGTCTTGATGATTTATTGGTGGCTATGCAGTCTATCCCTGAAACGCAACTTTTAGTAATCGGAGATGGACCAATGAAGGGGGCGTGGACGAATCTGGTGAATTCTTTAGGATTAGATAAAAGAGTTACTTTTACAGGGGAAGTGGAGGATGAGATATTACCCGCCTGTTATGGCGTCGGAGATATTTTTGTGCTTCCGGCAAATTCAAGGGCTGAAGCATTTGGAACGGTCATTATGGAAGCCATGGCGATGGGATTGCCAGTGATTTCAACCGATTTGGGGACAGGCACATCTTGGGTGAACCAAAATGGGATTACTGGTCTGGTAATTCCTCCACGCAATCCAAAGGCAATCGCCGACGCAATTAACCATTTAATCAATCATCAAGAGAGGTGCAAAAGCATGGGAAAAGCAGCTCGAAAAAGAGTTGAATCTGAATTTGATCAAGATCAGATGGTTGAGAGAATTGAAGAAATATACACTAAGGTGTTGGTTAGCTAATGGATATTTCAAGTTAAATGGGGGATTTTTCATAAAGATTGCTGCGTGTTATAATCTTTTTGTTTAATTACATTCCTTTATTAAAACGGGAAAAACTTATTTAAGGGAAAACACCTTGGTTACTAAGCTGAGTCGATTTGCTGATGGAGTAATGGAGTTTGGTTGGTTATCCTCAATTATTACAATTCCACTCTTTTTCAATGTCTACTCTAGCCGGATATTCGAACCAGATAAGCTGACATTATTGCGCTCCATCGCCTTAATCGTTTTGGTTGCCTGGATCACTAAGCTGGTTGAGCAAAGTATCAGACAAAGCAATCCCCGAATCGATATTGTCGATTGGCTGAAACAGATTTCAAGGTCTCCACTTATATTGCCTGTTGTTTGTTTATTTTTTGTATATCTTTTAGCAACAGTTCTTTCAGTTACCCCAAGAGTTAGCTTGCTAGGGTCCTATCAAAGATTGCAAGGGACCTATACGACATTCTCCTATATGGTGATATTTTTTGCCATTGCCGGAAATATGCGAAAATCTGAGCAGGTTGAGCGGTTGATAACCGTGGTCATATTATCTAGCCTACCGGTAAGCCTTTATGGAGTATTACAGAAATATCGTATCGATCCAGTGCCATGGGCTGGGGATGTATCGATCAGAATTGCTGCCAATATGGGGAATTCAATTTTCGTGGCAGCCTATTTGATCATGGCGAATCCGTTTACATTAATCCGGATATACCGGTCATTTCGTGCCATCCTCATAGAAGAAACCGGACTATTGATACATATGGCAAAATCCACAGCTTATGTTTTTATTGGATCGCTTCAAATGATCGCCATATATTTCACGGGGAGTCGTGGCCCATGGTTGGGGTGGATGGCGGGAGCTTTTTCCCTTTTCGTATTATTATCATTGTATTGGAAGAAACGATTGTTACTGTTTGGTTTCTTGGGTTTTGGTTTATTATTGGCAGTGTTCTTGATAATCTTTAACATACCAGGTGGACCATTGGAGGGTTTACGAACGAACCCTCAGATAGGCCGTTTGGGACATTTATTAGAAGCAGAGGGCGGTACAGGAAGGGTCCGGGTATTAATCTGGCAAGGCGCATCTCAGCTAGTGGCTCCACATCCGCCTTTAGAGTATCCGGATGGTAAAAAGGACTCATTTAATTTAATTCGACCAGTTGTAGGATATGGGCCGGAGAGCATGTATGTGGCATTTAACCGTTTTTACCCACCCGAGTTGGGGAACCTGGAACGGAGAAACGCCTCGCCGGATAGATCGCACAACGAAACTTGGGATACGCTGGTTACAACCGGAGCGTTGGGTTTGATTGTTTATTTAACCTTGTTCGGATTTCTTTTTTATTACGGTTTGAGGTGGCTGGGATTAATAACCAATTCTTTGCATAGAAATTTATTTATTATTCTTTATCTTTTGGGTGGTTTGTTGGGAGCAATTGGGCTTTGTTTTTGGCGAGAGGTGGCATATTTAGGCATCGGATTACCTCTCGGTATGATAGTCGGGGTAATCGTATTTCTGGTGATTGTAGCTTTGATGGGGCACTATCAAATTCCAAAGACAACAGAAGAAGCCATGCGCGCATTAACGATCATGGGTCTCATGTCTACATTTGTAGCCCATTTTATTGAAATAAACCTAGGAATTGCTATTGCCGCGACACGAACATATTTTTGGGTATTTTTGGGTATTTTGGTGGTGACTGGGTATTTCCTTCCAATGCAAAGCGATTATATGGAAGTCACAGGAGAAGAATTAAGAAAAAATAACATTGATAATAGTTTTAGGAAAGTTGAAAAATCTGGTCAAAAAAGAAAACGCAAAACCACCAGAACAAGAATTAAACAAACCAGGAGTTTCGGTCCCGATTGGGCTATCGAGGCATTGGTTTCTGGAGTTATTATAGCGATTGCCCTAACAACCTTGGGGTATGATTTTATATCGGGATCGCAAGGAGGAGGGTCGGCCGGAGCGATCCTTTGGAATTCATTGGTGCGATTAAAAAGCGTAAATTCGGGCGTTTCCTATGGCGTTTTAGCGATGATGCTAACCACGTGGTTGGTTGCCGGAGTTCTAATGGCGTCCGAAGATGAGGGTAATTCCAATGTATCAATATGGGGGAAGAAAATATTTGTTGTCTATGGATTTTCATTGTTGTTGGGGTTGATCTTCTGGCTTTGGCATTCTGCCAACCTGGCATCGATCTTGTCAATCCAAGCAAAAAGCCTTGCTGAAATCCTAATACATGTACACCGGTACGAAGATTTGTTAACAAGATACTATATATTTTTATTTGGCCTCATTCTCGTAGGTGCATATTGCATAACGAGGAAGATACCTTTTTCGTTTGATCAATCCTGGGCGGGGTTAGTTGCCGCTTTCGCGTCTATAGTAGTCGCCTTTTTCATAATCAGCAATTCAAACCTTAGGGTCATTCAAGCAGATATCGCCTTTAAGTTGGCTGAGCCTTTCACACGAGGTAATTCATGGCCTGTAGCAATCGAAATTTATAAACACTCCCTAAAGCTTGCCCCTTCTGAAGACTATTATTATTTATTTTTAGGAAGAGCTTATTTGGAGCATGCCAAAACAATCAACGATCCGGTGGAACGGGATAACTTGATTGCTCAGGCAGCCAGTGATTTAAAACTTGCTCAGAAGATCAATCCATTGAATACCGATCATACTGCTAACCTGGCTCGGTTACACAGCTTATGGGCTGGTTTTACGACCGATTCTTCTGCTCGTCAGCAAAAAGGGTTAATATCTAAGGATTATTTTTCTGGAGCGGTTTCTCTCAGCCCAAATAACGCGAGATTATGGGATGAGTGGGCGTTATTATATTTAAATATACTAAACCAACCAGACGATGCCGTTAAACTCCTGGATCATTCAGTAGAATTAGACCCGAACTATGAATGGACCCATGCCTTGCTGGGAGAGTATTACATTCAAAAAGGGCAATCTGTGGAGAATGCCGACGAAAAGACCATTGCGTTTGATAAGGCTTTGTATCATTTCGGGGAAGCAAAACGCTTGAGCGGGGACAAGTCAGCTCAGACAAATTACAGCTTAGCTCAGGCGCAAATCTATATCAATACTAATCAACAGAAATATGCAATCAGTACACTAGAAGAGGCGCTGTCACTGGCTCCGAATACCAACGACTTGTGGCGAATAGAGCAAACGCTGGCACAACTTTATGCTAAGGAAGGGGATAAAAACAATGCCTTAATACATGCGAATCAAGCGCTGGCGTTTTCTCCTGAAGATCAAAAGCAGGCAATACAAAGCTTTATAGTACAAATTCAATCAATGCCTTAAATGTATGATTTATGTCTTATTATTTATCGTCTCCATAATACTCTCGACATTATTTGTTTCATCGGTTCGATTGATTTGCCTCCGAACCGGGCGAGTTGTTGAACCCAGAGAGGATCGATGGCACCACCAACCAACACCTTCATTTGGGGGGGTTGGGATATATATTGCGGTTATTGTCAGTCTGGTTTTTTACTCTATTGTTAATCATAATTTTTCTTTAGTCCGTTGGGGTTTACTGGTGGGGGGAAGTATTGTATTTGTATTGGGGTTTTTTGATGATTTTAAACGGGTATCTCCTCAGGCAAAACTTGTGGGACAGATACTTGCAGCAAGCGTTATTGTGGCGTTGGGATACACCACATTTTTCTTCACTCCTCGCATTGGTGACAGTATTATTGCACAGATTCCAAATATTATCTTGACTATTGTTTGGTTGGTGGGAATAACGAACGCGATAAATTTATTGGATAATATGGATGGACTTGCTGGGGGGATATCTCTAATAGCAGCAATGATTCTGTGCTATTTTTTTTGGCGGGTGGACGATAAATATTTATTGGTAATTGCGATAACATTTGCCGGATGCATTCTTGGATTTTTATTCTTTAACTTCCCACCAGCGTCAATTTTTATGGGTGATAGCGGTAGCATGTTCATTGGCTTTAGCCTTGCTGCGTTGGCGATTGCGCGCCAACCACAAGCTTCTAATGTTTTTGCAGTGTTGGGGGTGCCAACGATTTTATTTTTATTACCCATAGTGGATACAACCCTCGTAACTATTACTAGATTGTTAAGAGGGGCATCGCCCGCGCAAGGCGGACGAGACCATACTTCTCACAGGTTGATAGCATTTGGATTAAGCGAACGCCAGACGCTAGGAGTGTTGTACGGTGTTGCCATAATCTCAGGCGTCGTCGCAATTATTCTTGAATCGCTCGATTATGACCTTAGCCTGGTTATAGTACCGGTTTTGATTATTTCATTGGCGCTTTTTACGGCTTACCTGGGGAGGTTGAAAGTGGTTGTGACACCAGGGTCGATTCCTGGTGGAGCTATTTCGAAAATAATGGTGGGGTTAACGTATAGAGGGAGGTTACTGGAGATTATTTTAGATTTGTTTTTAATCAGCGTTGCTTATTACCTGGCATTTTGGACACTCAACGGGTTAAATATAGGTTTATTCGAGCTAGAGCAGTTCGTCAAAACTTTACCTTATGCCTTGGTGGGTGCATATATATCATTTTTTCTTTTTGGAGTTTACCGTGGCGTTTGGAAATATGTGGGAGTGGGCGACCTGCTCAGCTATGTCGAGGCTGCAGTAGGTGCAGTCGTTTTACTTGCTGGG
>Ga0299912_10001244_pt1 | contig 20631 bp, 14 predicted proteins | sample RVTome_2_FD_207667 | JGI IMG/M metagenome (GOLD analysis project Ga0299912, IMG submission 207667) | Soil microbial communities from uranium-contaminated site in the Upper Colorado River Basin, Wyoming, United States - RVT95D214 (version 2) ... | reverse complement strand
GATCGGACAGCCGCCAACTACGGCTGGTCGATGATGCAGGGCGGGGGGATGATGAGTGGGTACGGGATGATGGGGGATTATGGCGCGCCCGGCGGAGCCGGTATGATGGGCGGTCAGCCGGGTGGGGCGCAGAACACGGGGGCCCCACTCTCGATCGATGAGGCCTTTCAGGCCGTCGAAGCCTACCTCGGACGGTGGGGATACTCCGATCTCGAAGTCGGTGAGGTGATGATCTTCACCAACCAGGCTTATGCCGAGGTCGAGGATCCGGCCTCCGGCCGAGGAGCCTTCGAGGTGCTGGTCGATCCCGTTACGAAAGCGGTCTTCCTCGAGTATGGCCCGGCGATGATGTGGAACACTGAATACGGAATGATGGGCGGGCGCTCCACGGGGGTTTACGGCGGAATGATGGGCGGCATGATGGGGAACCGCGGGTACGCACAGCCGGGCCCGTCCTTCGAAGCCAGTGTTACGCCGCAGGAGGCCGCGGAAATCGCGCAGGAATACCTGGACACGTATCTTCCGGGTTATCGTGCGGATGAAACCGTGGATGAGTTCCCCGGATACTTCACTCTCCATACGCTTCAGGCTGGAGAAGTGGCGGGGATGCTCAGTGTTAATGCCTATACGGGTCAGGTCTGGTACCACACCTGGCACGGAACATTCCTCGAGATGAGCGAGCCGGAGAGCTGACAATCTCCGCAGCACCGCTGGTTGAGGCACGCCGAGGATGGGCGGCCGGGAGCTCTACCGGGCCGTGCGCCAGCGTTATCCGCTCATCAAGATGATTCTGATTACAGGCTACCCGCTGGGGGGCGACACCCAGGAGCTTCTCGACACAGGCATTGCGACGTGGATCCAGAAGCCCTTCGTCTCCGATGCCCTGGTGGAGAAGGTTGCAGGCCTACTGGCAGATGGCCGATGAGGACCGACGGTCGTCCTCAGATCAAGAACCCTCCATGCTCGCCGTCGCCAGACTGATATTCTCCCTCTAAACTTCCCTGCTCTTCACACAACCTTGAAGACGGCCCTTGTCCCGGTCGATCGGTCAGGGTTTCGAATGGACAGCCTCTCACTTTCGCCGACGCAGGCCAGAATCCCACCTCTGGGCGGGACTTGCCGCGGGCAATCTCGGGCCCTGGTTTGAAGAAGAGACTTCAGGCCGAGAATCTCAAGAAGCAGGCATGGGATGTGCGCCGGACGGGCAAGCCCCTGGCGCCAGCGAGCGCTGAAGAAGAGAGATGCTCGGACCTGCAGGATGCAGTTATAATCCCGGCCCAAAGCCAGCATCAACTCGCGTGACGCGCGTGTTCGAGACGGGCCGACCTCAGCGCGGCCGAGATCCTGATGGCCTGTGTCGGGAGGACCCGAACTCGGGGTCTCCCGACTTTTGCTCAATTGCCTCATGCCCGGCCCCATCTGAAACCGCGTCGCTGGCAGGGGGCGCGAACTGGAGGCACAGTCCGGGAACATTCCGTCCCGTGGTGCTCCATCACACCCAGTACGCGTATGGGTGAGACTTAGACGAATGACGGTGCTCAAATCCCCAAACGCGTGAAAGGAACTTATGGTATCTAGCCAGCGTCTTGTATTTCCGGATGAAAGACAAGCAAATTCGGAGAGAGGCGAATGGAAAAGCTCTACGCGATCAAACCGGTATATCTGATTCTGGCCCTGTCGGGTCTTCTGATTGCTAGCCTCGTTGTTGCCACGGCAGCACTGGCATCCCTCGGACTCTTCGGGCCGGTCTTCTCGTCGGCCCCCACGCCGTTTTCTATACCTACTCCGGGGCCGTCGACAACGGAATCCGCCCTCATGAGTTCGATCGGGGGCATGGTCTGGCACGATGTGTGCGCCGGGGGCAGTGAAGGGGAGCCTGATCCGGGTTCACCACCGCCCGGCTGTGTCTGGGTTGAGAGCCAGGCCGCCTTTGCCGCGGACGCGGTCCTGCAGTCTGGCGAACCGGGGATCGGCGGCGTGCTGGTCGAGCTCGGCCCAGGCGCTTGCCCTTCTCTGGGGTTGGCCACGGCGTTCACGGCGAACGATGGATCCTATGCCTTCGACGGGCTCACTCCAGGGACGTACTGCATCTCGGCCGATCCGGCTCTGGCAGGGAACCCCTCCCTTCTCACTCCGGGTAGGTGGACCGCGCCGGAGCGTGTGACCGGCCGGATCCAGGTCAGCGTCGCTGTCGGACTAGCGGAAAACCACCTCGATGTTGACCTGGGATGGGACTACGAGTTCCTGCCAGCACCTGAACCGACTCCGGAGGCCACTTCGACACCTACACCTGAGTTGACCCAGTGCACAGACAGGGCGAGCTTTGTCACAGACGTGACGGTACCCGACGACACCAACCTCAAGGGCGGAACACCCTTCCAGAAAATCTGGCGAGTCGTGAACGCCGGAACCTGCTCTTGGGACGGATCTTACGCGTTGGTGTTCGCCGGCGGCGAGAGGATGGGAGTTGCCTCGCCGGCCAATCTGCACGGATCAGTCGCGCCGGGAGCGACTGTCGATATCAGTCTTGATCTCGTCGCCCCTTCAGCCAACGGGTCTTATCGGGGGAACTGGTTGCTCAGTAACACCGCCGGAGGGCTTTTCGGGATTGGCGCGCAGGGAGATCAGCCGATCTGGGTTCAGATCGTAGTCGGTGCGACCCCCACCCCCGCCCCGGCCCCGTGGAAGGCTGAGTTCTACGACAACCGAGACCTGGATGGCGATCCGGATCTTGTTCGGAGAGACACAAAGATCGATTTCAACTGGAGAGACGGCGCACCGGCGAACAGGATCTCGGAGAACAACTTCTCGGTTCGCTGGACCGGAAAGTTCAATTTCAATTTTGGCACGTACCGCTTCACGGTCCTGGTCGATGATGGAGCCAGGCTGTGGGTTGACGATCAGCTGGTGATCGACGAATGGGAAGATGGCGGAGAGCGCGAGCTCAAGTCGGACGTCGGGCTGACCAAGGGAACACATGACGTGCGGCTGGAATACTACGATCACAATCGCGAGGCACGAGTGCGCCTGACGTGGGACAAAGTCTCATCCCCCGACTACCCCGAGTGGAAGGCTGAGTTCTGGTCCAACCGAGATATGGATGGAGACCCGATCCTCGTTAGGAACGACCATGAGATCGACTTCAATTGGGGGTCGGAGGCGCCTGCGGCCGGCGTCCCGGGAGACAACTTCTCGGTGCGATGGCGCCGAAAGGTCACTTTCGATGAGGGTACCTATCACTTCAGGGCTCGGTCCGACGACGGTGTCCGCGTCTACGTGGACGACAAACGGGTCATCAACGAGTGGCATGACAGCGGCGGGGATACCTACACCGTCGATCTGAACTTGAGCGGGTCGCGGAGAATCACCGTCGAGTACTATGAGCGGTCGGGTAAGGCCCTGGTCCATTTCTGGTGGGAACGCTTAAGCCCAACACCCACGGCAACGCCCACGTTAACCGTCACCCCGACGGCGACGACGGTGCCTGCCTCGGCGACACCGACACAAACCCAGACACAGGAGCCTACGGCCACTCCCACTGCGACAGTGGGACCCCAGACGATGGTTGTGTTCGATTTTGTCGAGCGTTCTTGTGAAGCGACGTGGCGTAACGGTGACGAAGCGCTTGCGTGTCCGGGAGGACAAGGTGACAGTGCGGGTTATGTCCTCAGACTGGGCGAGCCGGCCATGGAAAACGGGTCCCAGTCCGGTGGTGCAGCCTTGCTCACCTCGCCCCAGCTAATAGCCGCCGGGCGGATCGAAGGGACATTCCCTCTTTTGAATGTTCAATCGGGCGATCGGTTCCGCGCCACGTTAGGCTGCCTCGAGGACCAAACGGAGTGCAACGTGACACTTCAGTTCTCCTACCTGACTGAGGACAATGAGCTTAAACCGAAGACCTTGGGAAGATGGTCCGAAACCTATGATGGACAGCTTACCGTTGTCGATCTCGATCTGGGATCTCTGGCTGGCAAGACCGTGTCGTTTATCCTGACCGTTCGTGGATCGCAAGCCTCCAGCCAAAATATTGCCGTCTGGCTTGCGCCTGCCGTCTGGCGCTAGTTGTGCAAGCCGGGCACAGGGTGCAACAGGGACAAGCACGCGTATAGTCGCGGATCGTGAGCTTTGAGGCTTGACGATTCACATCCAAGGAGAGATGTCTCGTATGAGTCGAAAGGTCTTCGTCTCGGTGATCCTAGGTGCGGTTCTGCTGACGGCCTGCGTGGCCGGCGAGGAAGCGCCGACGATTCCTGTCGCCTCGCCGTCGCCGCTCGTCTTGCCGACGCAAACGGCGTTTCCGCCGACACCGACCCCGACGCATATCCCGACGCCTACGACGCAACCATTGTCTTTTGACTCGGCGACCTATCGCTACGAATCAGCCGGGTTCGAGTTGGACTACCCGACCGAGTGGGGGGAACCCGTCTCGATGGGCGGGGGCGATCGCGGATCGATCATGCAATTCCGGGTTTCCGATGAACCGCGCTTGGACGTCGTCGTCCTGCTCTGGGATCCGAAGGGCGACCTGGACGCCTTTCTAGCCAACCACCATGTCGCGTGGGATGCCTCCGGGATCAACGTCGTCTCCGAAGAATCGGCCACGCTCGACGACGGCCGAGCTGCGGCGCGTGTTGTCGTCCAGGGCAGCGATGGCTCGCGAGGCTTCTTTTTCTTCACCACGCTCGGGGACCGATACCTTCAATTGAGCGGGGGCGGTGATCTGGAGCTGTTGGCCGAGATCTCGGGCACGGTTCGCCTGCTCGGATAGGGATCCGGCCTCCGGCATCAATGCGCCGGTCCCTGGCCATCGCCAACCGATCAAGAAAACCTGCCGGAGGCCCGAACGGCCTTCGGCAGGTCGCGACTCAGTGTGCTCGTAAGATCCTCAGTCCTTTGAGGCTGAACAACTGTCGGGGAAACACCATTGTTCTTCGGTCGAGGGAGCCGGAGGCGAAGGGAGGTGGCCGGGAAGATCGACTCGGCAGTCCTCAAGGGGGTCGAACACCCCCGCGCCTACCAGGTCTCGTAGTCGTCGGCGTGTTTGCGGAACTCAATCCGCCCGGTTTCGCCGGTGGCGGGTTGGCCTGTCCGGGCCGACCGGAGCATTCGTGCCATGTAAAGGATCTTGCAGGCTTCCTCGAGGCTTGAGCACCATTGATAGGCTTCTTCGAGGACCAGGCCGGTGGAAAAGCAGCCGTGACCGCGGAGCATGAAGATCTTGTACTTCTGCAGCACTTCTGCGGCCAATTTGGCAACTTCCTTCGAGCCGATCGTGAGTTCTGATTGGACGATTGGCACTCGGTGGAGGAGATACGAGCCCTCATTGTCGATGGGAACGATGGCGTCATTCTCCACCAGGGACAAGGCCACGGCATGCGGGGGGTGGACGTGGACGATCGCCAGGGCCGACGTGCTCTGATAGATGGCCCGATGGACGATCAGTTCGCTCGAGGCCAGCATGATGTTGCTGTCGTCTTCTTCCAGTCCGGTCTCGATGAGGTCGGTCTCGGTCAGATGAGCCAGCATCGACCCGGTGCGGGTGATGATGATCCTGTCACCCATCCGGACGCTCATGTTGCCGCCGTGAGATGAAGTCAGGCCGCGCTGGAAGAGGTCTCGGCCGAAGCGTTCGAACTGGTCAAGCATATCGATCCAACTCCATGTGACGAGCCGCAAGCTCACCCAGCCCCAAGGCGGCGAGCTTACCAGGGGTTGGTCTGCCATCGGGGGTCCAACCCCTGAAGCGATAATACTCGGCCAGCATTTCGTCCAATCGCACGACGTGACCAGCACTCGGGCCATCCGCAAGAGGTGTGTTCAACAGCCGTGACGGAAGCGTGTCATCGGATCCAACAAACCCGGCGCGCTGGTTATACAGGCGTTCCAGGTTCCATATTCTCTCGCCGATACGCTGAAGATCCTGGGTCTTGTATTCGGTACCGGTGACGGCCGTCACCAGTCTGGCGAAAAAATCGTCACCGATTGCGAAGTTGACAAACTTGCACATGCCGATCGAATCGATCACGGCGTTGGTGTTCTGCATAACGATCAAGATGCCGGCTTTGCCGGAGGTCGAGAAGCGATCGAGCATCTTCGGAAGACCAAGGAGTTCGGGACCAAGCATGTTGCCACGCAGATGACAGGCGCCGCGGTTTGACGTTGCGAACAACAGTCCCTGCCCCTGCATGCCACGTGGATCGTAGGCCGGCAACTCGAGGCCCTTGACCTGCATGGCTGCCTCAACCGCGCCGTGGTCTTGCGCCAATCGTCGCGAGCCGTTGGCGATCTCATCGCCCAGGCCGCGTCGGAAGGCCGTGTCCTCGATCGTGCGTAACAGCAAGTCCCCTCGGCCGAAGGTGAGCTCGCTGTCGAGAAGGCCGTTCGCGGCCAGCTCCATGGCGCACGCGACCGTCGCCCCGCACGAGATCGTGTCCATCCCCAGCCGATTACAGAGGTAGTTTGCCTCGATAATCGTCTCGAGGTCATCCAAGCCAAGGGTAGAACCGAGGGCATACAGCGTTTCGTATTCCGGGCCGTCACCATGGGCATGGCTGGTCCGCGTCTTGCGCTTGCAGCCGATCGGGCAACTCCAGCACGCGCTCCGCTTCGACAGGAACACGTCGCGCAGGCGCTCGCCAGAGATCGATTCGGCGCCGTCGAAGGTACCCTGCTGAAAATTGCGGGTCGGCAGCACACCATACCAGTTCATCAAGTTCACCAGGACAGAGGTGCCGAACTCGGGCAGGCCCTGTGAGGTTCGAGGGGAGGCTGAAACCATCTTGCGCGCCTCATAGTCCACGAACTCGTACATCTTGGGATCGGCGATTGAAGCGGATTGCCGGGCGCGGGCGACAATCGCCTTCAGCTTCTTTGATCCCATCACGGCGCCGGTTCCCCCGCGCGCATACGAGCGCCCGTCTTCGTCGGCGATGGAGGCAAACAGGACGAGATGCTCGCCGGCCGGGCCGATGGCGATCGCCGCCGAGTCCTTTGCCTTCAGGCGATCGATCGTTTCGGGAATCTCCCGCCCCCAAAGTTCGTCGGCGCCATGGATGACAGTCCCCGTTTCCGATATTTCCAGCCAAACGGGCTTGCTTGAGACGCCGCTCACGACGAGTGCATCGTATCCTGCCCACTTCAAGCGCACGCCGAAAGGTGAGCCTGTGTTGGCGTCCAGCATGGTGCCCGTCAAGGGGGAATGTGTGCTCAGACTGGACCGGCCTCCGGTCGGTACGCGAACGCCGGTCAAGGGGCCGGTGCAGAAGGCAAGGATGTTGTCCGGGCCGAGCGGATCGGTCGCAGGAGACACTTCGGTGAAGACCAGATACGCGCCGAGGCCGCGCCCGCCGAGGTACCGTTGGTACAACTCCGAGTCGAGAGTCTCTGCTGCGCTGGCGCCCGTCCCGAGATCGACCCGAAGGATCCTTCCCTTCCAGCCATGCATCAGGGACGACCCTCCTGGAGCCGGCTGGACCTGATCTGCAAGTAATGGGCAAACGCCTCTGACCAGGCCTCGGGCCGAGTCGGTATGTAGGATCTCAGCTCGAACGAGTTCCGGACGATTGCTCGCCCTTCCGCCAGGGATCCGATGTCTCCGGCGGCGAGGCACTGGATCAGGATGTTGCCGATGGCCGTCGCTTCGGCCGGCCCGGCGATCACGATCCGGCCTGTGGCATCAGCGGTGAACTGGTTGAGCAACTCGTTCCGCGAGCCGCCGCCGACGACATGGATGACCGGCAGGTATTTCCCCACCAGGCTCTCGAGCAGTTCCGCTACTCGGCGGTATTCGAGAGCCAGTCCCTCCAAGACACAGCGGAGGATCGCGCCTCGGTCGCCGGGCGCCGCTTGCCCCGTCTCACGGCAAAATGCGGCGATCGTCTCGGGCATGTTGGCTGGAGCCAGGAACCTGGCGTCATCCGGCACGACTAAGCAGGTGAAGGGAGGCGCGCCTGAGGCAAGCCGAGTGAGATCATCGTAACCATAAGCATCACCCTCGAGTGCCCAGAGGCGGCGGCATTCCTGGACCGGCCACAGACCGTTGATGTTCTTCAAGAATGTGAACTTCTTCCCGACCCCGCCTTCGTTGGTCAGGCCGGCCGACAGGCTCTCGGCGCTTATGATCGGCTTGTCGATCTCCACGCCCATCAATGACCAGGTCCCTGAGCTGATGTAGATATGCTCCGTTTCGGAGGCCGGAACCGCCGCAACGGCGCAAGCGGTGTCGTGGCCGGCGCCGGCAACCACGGTTAATGATCTCAATTCGACATCGTCGGCCAGGGCCGGGCGAAGCCTTCCAAGGGATTGCCCCGGCTGGATGACGTTGCCGAAGATGTGCCTCGGGATCCCCAACTTCGAAAGCAGATCAACGGACCAGCCCGAGGCGCGCGGATCGTAACACTGTGTCGTCGTCGAAATCGTGAACTCGCTCGCCTTGTGGCCTGAAAGGAAGAAGTTGAAGAGGTCCGGCATATTGAGGAATGAGGCGGCGATCGAGATCTCGGGTGAGCCGGCATCGACCATGGACAGCAGCTGGAAAAGGCTGTTGATCTGCATGAGCTGGATGCCGGTGCGTTCGTAGATTTCCCCTGGGGAGATGCGCTCGAACGCCCGCTGGAGCATGCCGTCGGTGCGCCTGTCGCGATAGTGATGAGGGTTAGCGATCAGCGTGTCGTCCGATGCCAGCAGGCCAAAGTCGACGCCCCAGGTATCTACGGCGACGCTTTTCAGCCCGTCCCCGCATTGCGTCCCTGCGAGGCGCAAGCCGTCGCGGATCTCCTGCCACAATCGCAAGACGTCCCAATGCAGGCTCTGGCCGACTCTCACCCCTCCGTTCTGAAAACGGTGGATCTCTTTCAGACCCAACCGTGAGCCGTCGAAACGCCCGACAATCGACCGGCCGCTTTCTGCTCCCAGATCGAATGCCAGATAAGATGAAATGCCGCGCTTCACTTCACCCTCGAAAGCCGTGCACGACGGACAATCCTTGGTAACGCTGCCTCGGAAGCCCGAATGCGGCCGCTCGTGGCGCGGTCCGCGTCTGAGGTGGCCAAGGCACTAATACCTTCCATAGAGAGGGCCGAGACTGGCGCAGGCCCGATAGTCGGCCCCTTCAAGGTCTTGAGTGCCGAATGCCTTCCACGTACTCGGCCGGAAGACATGTTGCTCCTCGACGTTATGCATACAGACCGGTATCCGAAGGATAGACGCCAGCGTGATCAGATCGGCCCCGATATGGCCGTAGCTGATCGCTGCGTGATTCGCCCCCCAGGCCTGCATGACCGAATACACGTCTCGGAACGGACCGTGACCGCTCAAGCGCGGAACGAACCAGTGCGTCGGCCAGGTGGGATTGGTCCGCTCGTCCAGATACCGGTGGACCTCTCCCGGCAGATCCACCGTCCAGCCCTCGGCCAATTGAAGGACAGGTCCTATGCCTTTGATCAGATTGACCCGAGACATGGTGATCGGCATGCCACCACGGGTGAGGTAGCTGGACGAGAAGCCGCCTCCCCGGAAGTATTCGGTGATCGCCGGGTACCAGGTCGTCGCGCGGAGACACCCCTCGACTTCCTCGGGGGTTATCTGCCAGTACGGTTTCAATGCGGGTTGTCCATCGAGCTCCTGCTGGCCTGTGCCATCCAATGAAGCCGCGCCCGAGTTGATCAGGTGGATCAAACCCGCCTCGGCCGGTCCGGTGAGCCGCTGGCCTGTCACCCGCTGCACCGCCTCCGGGCTCCAGTAGGTGCGAACGTCGGCGAAGATCTGGGCCGAACCGGTGAGAAGATGACCGAACAGCATCGACACGCCGTTGAGGCTGTCGTTCTCCGTGGCGAACACGTACGCCTGGCGAATGCCGTTCCAATCGAAGGATGAATTGAGAATGGCCTCCATGAAATCGCCGTTCGGGTAGTGGTCGGTCCAGTGGCGCTGCCCCTGAAAGCCGCCGACGATGGCGTAATGCCCCAATGCTTCCTCAGGGTAACCCAGCTCGGCCAGGCGAGGGTTGCCGGTCATCAGGTCGCGAGCGATGAGTGTCATTTTCACTCCGACCTCCCAGTCGTGGTCTTTCTGTGACCGACTGCGCTGATTCTCCGCCGGGTTTCTGTCAGTGCCTTCCCGGCAGTTGGCTCTCGTCCAGGCCATGGCCCTTGCCAGCTCGCCGGGATCGTAGATCTCTTCGTCGATGCGACGGGTCACCTCGCTCATGTCCACGGCCTCGACCCGCATGCCGAGATAGCTCTCAAAGAAGGAATGATCGACGATCGCCCCGGCAATCCCCATCGAGACTCCGCCCAGGGATAGGTATGATCGATTTCGAACGCACGCCGCCGCCAACCCGGCCCGGGCAAAACGCAGGAGTTTCTCCTGAACGTCAGCGGGTATGCCCCGTTCGCCGGCGTCCTGAACCTCGTGGCCGTAGATGCCGAATGCCGGGAGTCCTTTCTGGGCGTGGGCGGCGAGAACCGCGGCCAAATAGACCGCGCCGGGGCGTTCCGTGCCGTTGAAGCCCCATACGGCCTTTGGGATGAGGGGGGTCATATCCATTGTCTCTGACCCGTAACACCAACAAGGAGTCACGCTGATCGAGAGGCCGACCCCCATTCGTCTGAACTCGTCATCCGTGTGCGCCGCTTCGGCGGCGCCACCGATGCATGTATCGGCGATAACACACTCGACCGGGCGTCCATCGGCGTACCGAAGGTTGGCGTTGAGTAAGGCGGCGACGTCGTGCGCCAGATACATGGTCGATGCTTCCAGGGATTCGCGCACACCTTTTCGGCGGCCATCGACCGTCGGGCGAATCCCGATCTTGGGGGGGCTCTGATCTGTGACAGCCACGGCTTGATCTCCTTCTCAGCCCCCCGCTTCAGCAATCGAGTGACTGACGCCCGTACGCCGCGAGCGGATGGACAGCTGAGCGAACAGATATCTGGAAGAGGCTCTCCGTACGAGAGCCACCGAGGTTGGACGACCTAGGCAAGTTCCGGACTGCCCTCGGAGAGATAAGATCCGACGTCAATTTCTTCAATGCGGACACCACCTACCAACCGGCGCGCCTCGATGAGCGCTTCAGCGCGAACGCGATACTCGGCCGGATGAAGGATCCTGATCATTCCCGCCGGGATCGAGGTGAGATCCCGCGACATTTCGACCAGCACGAGCGCATGCCGAGCATCGGTCATGGTTTGAGCTACACCACTTTCCAGGAGGCCCAGCGCCTTGGCCCGAACCAGCGCCTGTTGAGGGCCGAGGACTTCCGCAAGCGTCCGGGTCGGGTCGGTGTCGAGCTCCTCCCGAGGGACTCCGCCGACGAGCAACTCAGCCTTCAGCAGGTTGTTGAAGCAAAACGCGTAGTTGAAGGGATGGACGATATGGGGGGCGTCCGGAATAGTCGGCGGCCACTGCCCGTCGGAGTTGTAGGAGTTGGTCAGGTGAAACCAGGCCAGTCTTGCAGTCCCATCATCAAGAGGAGATGTCGAGTCGGTGAGTTTACGGCGGACAAGATCCTGCCAGGGCCGGAGCAGCCGGGCCATCGGCGTTTGGGCCCAGGTGGAGGCACGCGCCCCGTGCCAGGCCGAGTCGTCGTCGAAGCTGATCTCCTTTTCAAGTGCCGGCCGCTCGCGGCAGGCCTTCTCGAAGGATGTGAATCTCCCGAATTGGCTAACGGTCGAGATGAGGTCAATCAGCTTCTGCCGTGATTCGGGGGTGGCCTCAAAAACGTTGTCGGGTTGATTCTGATACTTCAACTTGAACCAGCCATTGGTGCCGACGTACTCGGCGTCATCGGCGAAGATGATCAACGCTCCTTCGTGTTCTCCAGCCGGCTGGGCCGAGTACTTCCGGATGAGGTTCACATATTTGGCGAGCGTGTACCCTTCCATGCCCATGAAGTAGCGCACACCGAACTGGGCGATCCGATCTGTTCGCAGAAATATGCGAAGAGCATCACCGGGCAGACTGGGGTCGACCGAAAAAGGGAAATGCAGGGCGGGCTCGTCCCCGGGGAGGTCGAATTCGAAGTCGAATGCGTAGAATGCCGGGTCCTGTCTCGATTCGAGCATGTGGATTTCCGGACGAAGGGGTTTCCCATCCGACCCGCTTGACCGGCTGTAAGCTTCGAAATCGCCGATCATGTTGGCATATCCAGCAGTCCGCACCTGACCTGGGATGGTAGAGCGCCAACCGCATTCCGGGTTCCAGAAGCTTACCGGCCTTCGCTTGAGGATCCGTTCATAGGCATCGACGGAGAAGCGCATCGACCAAAGTCCGTCCTCCTCGGGATAGTTCGGGAGCATCGGATGAGCGTAGGGGGATCCCATGAACTCGCACTTTCCACTCCGGATGGCAGCATTGAGCTTCTCCAGGACGTCCGGCGTCCGCCTGGCCATTTGCTCGAGGGTATACCCCGAGGCTTCGAAGACGAACTCCACGTCGGGGAATTCAGTCTGCATCGTGTCCAGGATCATCTCGTACGCGCGGCGAATCACAAATTCGTACCTGTCGTCTGTCAGATAGGCGTAATTGAGATTTGCATGGAAGATGACAACGTACTTCATCAGTGTTTCTCGTCCGCTGGCCCCGGGCCACGGTCCGCGACGGCGAGACGTGCCCCGGCGCTGTCCTGGGAGGTGGATCCGCGCCGCGTATCCGCCGCCCGCCTACTCTCGGCGCGGTCAGATTCATACGAGGCATCTATGCGGATCAGCCGGCTGTCGCCGTCGCCGCTGAGCTCGACGTTGATCCCGGTCGACATCAAGGCCTGGCCGCTCCGGGTTCCAGTCCCGCCGTCAACGTGGTACCGCTGATCGGGGAGCAACCCTCTTGGAAACAGCGTGAAACTGAAGCGCGGGCTTCCCCAATGCAAGATGTTGACGCGGGCCGGAGGCTTTACCGGGTTCGTGTCCATGAAGGCGAAGACGACTGCATGTTCCGCGCCCAGTCCGACATATTCGACCGCGGCAATATGATCCTGGCGAAGAGAGGTCAACCGGTACTGGTCGCCACCATGCACGATCGGCCTCAGTTCCTTGTATTGGCGGATGAGCTCTCGGGCGAGCGCGGTTTCCTCTTCATTCCATTCGAGGATGTTGGCCTGGATTCCCAGGGCTCCCGTCATGGCGGCGTGAAACATGAATTTCAATGGCAGACTGCGGCGAGTCAGGGGGGACGGTGTGTCGGTGACCCAGGCCCCCATGGTCCTGGCCGGGTAGACGTAGGAATAACCTTCCTGGATTCTCAACCGTGCCAATGGATCATGGTTGTCACTCGGCAGCGAGATATCACAGTATCTGAGGATTCCGTAGTCGACCCGGCCGCCGCCGCCGGCGCAGCACTCGAGGGTGACGTTTGGGAATTGGTCCTGGATCCTTTCCATGATCTCGTACACGCCGAGGACATGACGCACCCACAGCTCTTTCTGTCTGTCGGCTGGGAGGCCGATCCAACCGGGCTCGCTCATGTGGCGGTTGAGATCCCATTTGAAATGGCTGATCTGATGCTCGTTAATCAGGTTGACAAAGGACTGCCAGATGTACTCCCTGACATCTTCGCGGCCGAAGTTGAGGATCAGGCTTTCACGCTGAAGGCTGGGCGATCGGGTCGGGAATCCATACACCCAATCGGGGTGGGTCCGATAGATCTCGCTGTCCGGGTTGACGTTCTCGGGTTCGATCCACAGGCTGAGGAGCATCCCCAGCGATCTCACCCTCTCGCTGAGAGCCCGCAGGCCGCTCGGGAACTTGGCCGGGCTGACCCACCAGTCGCCCAGGCCGGAATACTCGTCCTGGCGGGTGCTGAACCATCCATCGTCAACATGAAAAACCTCCACGCCTAGATCGGCGGCCCGTTCCGCCAGGGCCAACAGCCTTGTTTCGTCGATATCGAACCAATAGGTCTCCCAGGTGTTGTAGAAGACCGGCCAGGCATTCGATCGATGAGCCGCTGGAGAGACATGCCTCAGCCCAAACCGGTGCAGCAGGCGGCTGCTCTCGCCGAAGCCTCCCTCGGTATAGCCGGCGATCAATTGCGGTGTCTCGAACGCTTCGCCTGGGCCGAGCTCCCAGGCGAAGTCGAAATCGTTGATCCCGGCCGTCACGCGCATTTGCCGGTTTGAGGTGTATTCGGCCACGATCTTCCAGTTGCCGCTCCAGGCCAAGGCCCCGAACCACACCCGACCGGTGTCTTCTGTCGATGTGCCGTCGGGATCAAGGGCGAACCAGGGGTGAGCGTGATGGCTTGTCACTCCCCGGCGGCTCTCCATGATCATCTTGCCCTGGTGGACCTCAGTCTGGGTGAGGTTGAATTCATCCCCCCATCGGCCGGTGAGGTATGAGAGCCGGTAGTTTAGATCCTCCGTGGGATAAACAACCCCAGACTGGACGCTTTCCAGGCGCACACTTCCCTGGCAGCGGTTCTCGATCTCGGCCCAGCGCAAGATGAGATCCACATCGGCCAAGACTCGATAGTGAAGATGAACCAGGAGCGGGTAATGTGCGTCGCTCAGTGTGACGACAACCTCGGCATCCGAGTCGAATCGGTGTTCGCGGTACTTGAGCAACAAGTCCCGAACACCGTCGGGGAAGATGAGTTTTAGACTGGGTTCTACGAAATTGAGACCACCCCACCCAGGGTACTCTTCATTGATCACGGCCCGGTCAGCCTCGTACGGATAGAAGAAGTCGTCGGGCCGCAGACGGCGCGAGTTTGCCAGGTTCTTCCCGATGCCGACCGTCTGCCCGGTCCTGCGGCAATCCGGGTAGTCGTCTTCGGCCGTGAGCCTCCGACCCCAATAGAGATTCTGCAGGTTGGCCTCGGGGTCGACGCCGAAGCAATAGGCCGTCCTGTCGGTCAGGAGAAGGAACTTGCGGGGTCTCTCAAGGTAGACCGCAGGCATGGACGGCACCTAGGAGCCGGGCTCGGCCGGAATGGAGAACTCGGTCACTGCGGGAGCAGGCGGTCATCCCTTGATGGCTGCCTCGGCCAGCCCACTGACGAAGTACTTCTGCAGGAAGAAATACACGGCGGCCATCGGCAGCATAGCGATCAGGCACCCGGCGGCCACCCAGGCAATATCGCTCTGGTACATCGAAATGAACTGAGACAGAACGAGAGGAACGGTCATGACGGCTTTTCGCTGCAAGAAGAAGAGCGAGAACTGGAAATCGTTCCACACGGCCAGGCCGGTGATGATGATCAGGGTCGCCGTGACGGGTTTCAGCAAGGGCATGATGATCCGAAAGAAGATCTGGTAGCGAGGGCAACCGTCAATGAGGGCCGCCTCGTCCAATTCCCTGGGTATCGTCTTGATGAAGCCGGTGAACATAAAGATCGCCAGGGGAAGGGCGAAAGTTACTTCAACCAGGGTGATGGCCCAGTAGGTATTGATGCCATGCAGGTCCACGACGAACTTGTAGAGTGGAACGAGGATGGTCAGTGGGGGCACGATCAGCATGGCGATCGACAAGGTATAGATGAAGTTGTTCCAGCGGGAGGGGTAGCGTGCCAGGGGGTAGGCGGCCAGGGCGCCGACTGAGATGACGAGCGCAACGGAGGCGGCCGTAATGACGATGTTGTTCCCGAGGGCGCGTCCGAGATCCGCCTCGTTCCAGGCGTTGATGAAGTTGTCGGGGTACAAATAGCCGGGAGTCACCCACTTGGAGCTGGTATCGGTTCGGAGCTTGAGTGAGAGGTTGAGCATGATGAAGAATGGGACGATGTGAAACAGACACACGGCGACACCCAGGATGAGCGGGGAGAGTCGGCGTGTCACAGCTCGACCTCCTTTCGCCGGAGATACGTCAGGGTACTGATGCTGATGACGGCGATAATGAGAAACATCACGTTACCCAGGGCGGCGGCGTAACCCGCGTCCTGGCGGGAGAAGTACAGGTCGTACATCATGCTCGACAGCGAGTGCGAGGCGTAACCCGGGCCGCCCAGGGTCATGGCCCAGATCACGTCGAATAACTTGAATCCACCGATGATATTGATGACCATGCTGAAAGTCACGGCCGGCATGAGCAACGGCAGGGTCACATAGCGGAAACGATTCAGGCCGGCGGCGCCATCGATGGAGGCAGCCTCCAGGCACTCACGCGGGATGGCCTGCAGGCCGGCCAGGTAAATCATCATCGCCACCCCCATGAATTGGTAGGTGTTGACCAGGGTCATCAGCCATACGGCCCGGGGTCCGTTGCCCAGCCAATCCAGCGGCTGGCGGCCCAGCATGACGAGGATATCGTTGAGCGCGCCCCCGTCGTATTGAAAAAGGAAATACCAGACGTAACCCATGATGAGGGGACTGATGATGGCGGGAAAGTACACGATCGTGCGGACGAGGCTCTTGGCCCGGGAGGTCCCGTTGAGGAAGAGGGCATACCCCAGGCCGAGGATGTTCTGAAGGATCGTGCTGCCCAGGCCGTAGATGAATGTATTGATGATGCTTCGCTGGGTCTTCGGGTCAGTCAGGATGCGGGTGTATTGGGTCCAGCCAACCCATGAGTATCTCGGTAAGTAGCCATTCCAGTTTGTGAAAGACCACTTCAGGCCCTGGGTAATCGGAAAGAAGACAAACAGCGCGAACAGGACGAGGGCGGGGACGTACATCAGGTTCAGCATGACGGGGGAAGACATGAACTTGCGCGTTCGGCTTCCGGTCGTCGTCAGGACACCCATAGTGCACGCTCCGGAAGAAGGTTCGAGGCGCCGGGTCGTATTGCCGGTGAGACGGGAGCGACGCGATCAGTCTGCGTCGCTCCCGGTCGGTCACATGAGTCTACGCCCAGCCAGAGGGCGGTGCGACTCACCCGGCGGCGCGCAACCGCAGGAATTCCTGTTTGATGGTATCAGTGACCTGCTCCGGTGTGGCCGCGCCCGCCAACACATCCTGTCCGGCCTTGCACAGGACATCCCACATCCCGTTGGGCAGATAGATGCGGTCGAAATAGGTGAACGTGCGCAGATCGGAGTACTGTTCATAGTACTTGGTGAGATAGGCAGCATCGAAAGCGACACCGGAGATGCCCGTCGGCACGCTATTGGAGTCGGCGACCGCGGCGACGTTCTCCGGTCTGGCGAAGAATTCTATGAACAACTTGGCCGCCTCGATGTGTTGGGAGTCCTTCCAGATTCCCCAGGTCGTCAGCTCGCCGCCGGCAAAGGTCGGGGCGTCGCCTTCAACCAGGGCTGGAATAGGCATCAGGCCGCAGTTGAGATTGGGATTGGTCTTGAGCGCCTCTCCGCACAGGAATGGCCCGTAGAACCCGAAGACCGCCTTGCCGTTGGCAATGGCCGCAGCCGAGTCGGTGTACTTGGCCGTCGTCGAGTCGACGTTTATATAGCCGTTCTCCTTGAGGGTGAGCAGGTTCTGGGAAAGGAGAACGTACTTGGACCAGTCGTACGTCCCATCGAGCAAGGCGCTGGCGTCGTTTGTGGCCGGGCTGATGGCGAGTGGAGTGGAGAAGAAGTCATAGTATTGTCCCACCGGCCAGGAGTCGGCCCCGCCCATATGAACGCATGTGACCGATCCGGCGCTCTGGGTCTTGATCGTTTCGCAGGCTGCCAGGAGTTCAGTCCAAGTCTGAGGCACATCGACCCCGTACTGCTCGAGCAGATCGGCGTTGAAGACCGGGCCGGTCTTCTCCTGGTCGAGGGGCAAGACATAGACTTTGCCGGCGTCATCGACCACGGCGGGTCGGATGGCGGGGTCGATGTTCGCCGCCCAAGGCTCATCCCGCAGATCGAGCAGGAACTCACCGTATCGGATCTTGGCCCAACCATGGGTCGAGAACACATCCGGCATGTCATTGGCGGCCATCTTGACACGCATCAGGTTCTCGTACTCGCCCCCCGGCGCGGAAAAGTCGACCTTGATCCCCGGGTTCTCCTGCTCGAACTGGAGGGAGAGATCTTCCAGGAGCTGGGCCTGCACACCCACCCGATTGGTCCAGACCGATAACGTGATCGGTTCAGGCGGGGTGGTTGGGACGGGCGGGGGCGCTTCGGTGGCCGCCGGCTGGGCCGGAGGGGCCTGGGTGGGGGCGGGCGCCTGGGTGGCCGCCGGCGCGGCGCAGGCCGCCAGAACGAGAGAAACGACGAAAAGTGCATTCATCCCGAACCGTAACTTACTCATCTTTCCTCCTCAAGAGGTTTGGGCATCCTAGGATGCGGCTGGGCTTTTCGGGCGACTCAGACTCTCAAGACGACAGCTTTCGGTTCACATCTACCCTGCCTGACTCCAGAATCACGTTCGCGTACTGCGTTGTATCACCAGTCCGAATCAAACCGATCGCGAGGGAAGCTCTCTCTTTCAGGTCAGCGTGAGGTAAGTAGGTAAGCAATATGCCGGCCGTGGCCTCGGCAAATTCCTTCTGCACCTCCAGTGTGTTCTCGGCCGTGAACTCCTCGGCCATTTGGATGCCTGCGATGTCGAAGTTGGGCCGAATCGCTCCCAGCACTTGCAGGACGGTGGGGCTGTCATCGACGAGTGAGATGTCGATGGTTTCGATTGTGGGGAAGAAAGGGAATCCGCGGTCGGCGATCACCAGTATGTTCGTGTGCCGGACGCGAGCGAGAAGAGAACTAATCTGAGGATTGAGAATCCCGGTTCGGATCATTGTCGTCAATCCGCGCCGGACCGCTCGACTTGCGTATGAGCAGCTCGGTCGGGAGCACAATCTCCTGGCAATCCGCTGGCCCGCCTGAGAGGCGGGCAAGGAGAAGCTCGATGGCCTTCAGTCCCATCTCGTAGGCTGGCTGAGCGGCCATGGTAAGGAACGGCTCGATCATTAGAGTTGCCGGCAGATCGTCGAACGTCACGAGAGAGACATCGCCGGGGACGTTCAACCCCAGCTCTCGAATGGCGCGGAACGCGCCCAGGGCGATAAAGTTGTTGGCGGCGAACAAGGCCGTGGGTCGAGGATCGCGGCCGAGGGCCTGGTGGGCCATCTGGTATCCGCTCTCCTCACTGAATTGGCCGTGGATCACCAACCGTGGGTCGGGCTCCAGGCCGGCCTCGGCCAGGGCCCGACGATATCCGGCAACCCGATCGGCGGCGGTTGAGGTCTCCGCCGGCCCGGTCAAGACAGCGATGCGGGTGTGTCCCAGATCCAGGAGATGCCGGATCAACTCGAAGGCCGCCCGTTCCGAGTCCCCCCGAACGACATCGACTTCGGTGCCAGGCATCCGGCGATCGAGCACGACCACAGGTACCTGGTGATCCTGGAGGACAAGCACGGATTCGGCCGACGACCGGGCCGGCACCAGGAGCACGCCATCGACTTGCTTCTGAAGGAGCATGTTGACGTATTCCGCTTCTTCGCTGGCGGACTCGTCCGTATTACAGAAGATCACGCTGAACCCGTTCTCGCTGGCTGAATCTTCGACGGCTCGGGCGAGTGTGGTGAAGTAGGGGTTGGTGATGTCGGTCAGAACGAGGGCGATCGTCTTGGTCTTCTTGAAGCGCAGACTGCGGGCGAGCGAGTTTGGGACGTATCCGAGTTCGGCGACGGCTTTCTCAACCCGTTCTCGCGTTTCGCGGCTGGCGTAGCCGGAACTGTTGACAACGCGGGAGACGGTCATGCTTGAGACGCCGGCGAGCTTGGCTACATCGCGTATGGTCGGCACGGAAACACCTTCAATTGGAGAGAGATGACACCGAGGGGTCAGACCGCCGGGTGGACCAACACCGGCATTAACCGAGGTTACGCATAACACGTGTTACCGTTAACATCTGTTATGCATAACATACACCCGGAATTAAGAGTTGTCAAGCCCTAGAGACCGGCTGGGGGGTCTGGACCGACGGACAGGCGACAGCTCCTTCCCGGGCCCAGACGAGAGGATCGGCGCCGCTCGGGTAGTCACGCCGCTTGACCTGAACGGGCTGTAGGGGAGGGGATGAGAGGTTCCCGGGGGGTGCGGCCGATTGCGGGCCCGCCGGGGCAGATCCTACCGAAGCGCGAGATGGGGTGACGACTAAGAAGGAAGACTAACCCGCTCGCTGTCTCCGCTCTTGCAGGCGGCGCTGTTTGGCGCGGTTGCCGCAGTCGTTCATATCGCACCAGCGTCGACTGTGGTTCTTGCTCGTGTCCAGGAACAGCCAGCCGCAGCCACGGTCGTCGGCGCATTGGCCGACCCAGTGGCGATCCTCGGAGAGCAGCAACTCGACGGCTGAAAGGGCGATCGGCCAAAGGAAGGAATCCAAGGCTTCCTTGTCGACGCGCCACTCCCAGGTGAACTCCCCGCGCGCCTGCGCCAGCCGGACCCCGTCTGTCAATTGGCTGATCGCGCCGTTCAGCACGTCCAGGTCGGTCCCTTGCGCCGGGGTATCGTTCATCTCAGCCAAGAAGATCCGGTAGATCGCCTCCCTCAGGGAAATGGCCCGCGTCAGCGCCAGGTCGGCATCGGCCTGATGTCCCTTCGCCCGGCTGAGAAGGTGGCGTGCCGACCGGTCGGAAGCCAACCCGGCGGTCCGAGCCCAGGCCAGCAGGTCAGCATACGATCGGAGAGTCTCGTCGGGGCGCACGCTGGCATGCCAACGCATCGTATTGGTGAATTCAAGACAAATGGGCTTGGGACGCTGATCCCGGCCGAGTGAATCAGAGGTGAGCATGATTGGTTGACACCATAACC